>OLGY01000022.1_pt1 | contig 153547 bp, 141 predicted proteins | sample 1605951 | NCBI WGS metagenome assembly OLGY01 (sample SAMN03283280) | human gut metagenome | biome: human-associated habitat; material: feces | host: Homo sapiens | place: Peru | collected 2012
GTAACATCATCAAGGCTGGTACTACATCAGATTATACTCTGTACTCAGAGAGCCTCGCTTCATTCACAACCGGTGACCTCTACGATCACAAGGATGCTTCAGGTTTCATCAACCTGTTCGGCCTTTCAATGAAGGTTCGTGCTATGATGGATCAGAAGCGTGAGGAGAAGGACAACGCCAACAATAAGTAATTTATTATAGTGTAGACATAAAACATCCCCAATCATACTCGTTATGAATATGATTGGGGATGTTTTTTCTTGACAAAATAAAAAGATCCAGAGCCGAAGCTCCAGATCTCCCTAAATGCATATCATTTACAATATCGCTGCACCAACGTACATTATTATTTTAAATTACAGTCTATATATTCCATATAAGGCTTTTTCCCAACTTCTGATTCATTTTCCACATACCACTCTGCGCACTCTTTCAATCCCTCTTCCAGTGGTATTGTCTCCGGGTATATTTTGTTCTGCTGCTGCACATCGAGATAATATTCATAGTTATGAAAACTGAAATAATTTCTCTGCTCTATATCTTCACCGACATTTACAAACTCAGGTATCTTGTCAAAGCAGGCGTAACACATCGTCACCCAGTCCTTTATAGTTACCGGCTCGACATTTCCCACATTCATGAGATGAGTCTCCGGCTTTTTCTCTATTATTCTCTCCATCAGGATACAGAGATCCTTCACATGGAAGAACTGCAGCTTCATTCCACCATCTCCGGGCAGATAAAATGGCCTGTCCGCCCTGGCACAGTCGAATACAAAAGCCTCCCTGTATACATTGTTCATAGGTCCATAAATATATGGTGGTCTGAGTATGTAAGCATCACTCACTCTGTCAAGTAATGTATCCTCCGCAGCGATCTTATCCGTACCATATGACCCCCAGTATCTATTGAGTGCCCGTTCTGAATCTTCACGGAATGGCTGATCTCCATACTCTGGATACACTGCACTTGAGCTGATCATGATATACTGACCAAATGAACCAAGGCTGTCACATAAGTCTGTGATATCTTCCACATTATATGCGGTTATGTCAGCTACAACATCAAAGTAGATGTTTTTGAGTTTGTCTCCCAGGTCGTGCCTGTCCGCTTCTATAAGCTTCACACCCGGAACCTGCGATCTTGAATTTCTGTTGACCACATACACCTCATAGCCTTTGTCCACAAAATACTGCGCCACATACCGGCTTACAAATACCGTACCACCCGTTATTAGTATTTTCTTCATGGAGCTCCTCCTTTAAGTTGGGATTTTTTATTTACTCACCAAGCTCCAGCACCACGCTCTCATTTCCAGCTAATTTCACTGAACTGAGGTCTGATACATCGATCTCACCAGAACTTGAATAAAGTACATCTGTGACTGTTATGTCTCCGCACTCAGCAAGCGATACCGTCTGATCGCCCTCTGCAAAGTTGTGCACCACCAGCAGCTTCTGTCCATCCGTCTCACGGAAGTACGCTGTCACACTGTCGCTTGTGAGAGCTGCCGCTCTGTAGCTTCCTTTCATAAGGGCAGGATTGTCCTTTCTCAGTGCTATGAGTGTCTTATAATATGAATACATTGAATCCGGATCTTCCATCTGCTGGTCAAGTCCCTTTGTCTCTGCATTCTGATCGTCATTTTCCCACGACGTATTATATGTACTGTCACTTCCCCAAAGGAAAGGCGTCCTTATCATCTCATCCGGCTTGCTGCCATACATTCCAAGCTCCTCACCATAATATATATATGGATTGCCCGGAAGTGTCATATATACCACCGCGATCTGTCTCGCCTTATCCAGGCTGTTCACTGACGATGCTATCCTGTCCTGATCGTGATTTGCTCCAAATATTCCATTCAGATAGTTTGCATCCACGCCGTCATATTTATTCTGTATATTCTCTATCGCAACGGAAAGAGAATCGCCAAAGCCTGGCACCGCCATGCCTTTCTGTACGCAGTTCAGTATCTTCTGCTGAATCGCAAAATCAAACTTCGTGTCAAATGGCTGGACATAATTTTCCAGCACCTTGTCATCCTGCCATACCTCACCCACCAGATATACATCAGGATTTATGCTCTCGCAGTAATCGGCAAATTCGTTCCACCAAGTGATATTTGCCGTTTCTGAATCTTCCTGCTGCTTGAACTCGTGTGCCCCATAGATATGAACTGCGGCGTCCATACGGAAACCGTCAAGACCAAGCTCCAGCCAGTGACCGGCGGCATCCTTTGCAGCCTGTCTCACCTCCGGATTGTTGTAGTTCAGATCCGGCATATCCGCGCCGAACACACCATAATAATAGAAGTCTCCTTTCTGGTGCCACACCATATCTCCCCAGCTTGATTTATCGAGAAGATGATTGCAGTCTTTCTTGTCGGTCTTGTACACCCACCTGTAATAATCTCTGTACTCACTGTTCTCATCGGACTTTGCCGCCTGAAACCACGGATGATTGATACTAGTGTGATTGATGACCAGATCCATGATGACCTTCATGCCTCTGCTGTGTGCCTCGTCAAGCAATCTCTTAAGATCATCCTCTGTTCCGTAATCGGGATTCACCGCCATGTAATCCGTCACTGAATATCCGTGATAAGTATCGGATGCTGTGATCGGCATGAGCCATATCCCATCGATTCCGAGTTCCTGCAGATAGTCAAGTTTCTCCGTAACGCCATTCAGATCGCCTATACCATCACCGTCTGAATCGGCAAATGATCTGACAAATATCTCGTAATACACACCGCGATTACCCTCTTCGTCGGTCTTCTTACGAGGCTCTGCCGTAAACTCTGCCACGTCATACGAATCACTTGAGTATGTTCCTTCTACATAAGGCTCGTCCTTGTCTTCCGCAGTTTTTTTTGACTCCTGTCCATCTTCTTCTGATGCTCCGGCATCTGTCTGATCGTTTGTCTGACCATCCGCCAAAGTCTCTGCTTCTGACGAAGCAGCATCTTCCGCTCCGTCATCTGTTTTGCCGCACCCTGCACCGAGTCCAAGTGTAAGGACCAGCATGATCACTGCAAGTCTCTTCTGCAGTCTGAGTAAGTTGTTCTGTTTCAGCACTTTCTTTTTAAGCACTTTCTCGTTCCTCCTATACATGTTATGAGCAAACGCATGCAAGGCGCTTCGCGCGGCGTTTGCGTGCTTCATAAGGAATCCTCCCGCTTATGCGGGTCCCTCCTTATGAAATGAATAGTAGGTAGCAGCCAACTCCCCCGCACGCGGGGCCCCCTCTACTACATGTCAGAGGTGCGCATGAAAATTATGAGCTACGCTCATAAGCGCCCCTCTTCCCTCCAAAGAACATTATAACAGAACACACCTCTTAACTTCCAGTGAATTTTCTAAGCCATCGCCCTGCCGGCGGTCTTGTATCTGTCAACGATCACTCCAACAAGTATGAACAGTACGGCGAATAGCATCTGCACTCCCATGCTTACAAATATTCCTGTCACCGAACTGCCAGATGTAAAATTATCAATGGCATCCGTTGCATTTGCGTACCAGTATGCCGGAAGAAAATGTGCTATCGCCATTACAGTGTCACTTAAGAACTCTCTAGGCACAAATATCCCGCAGAGGAATGCCATTCCAAGCGATATTACATTTGCACACATGGACAGTATCTGTTCACTCTGGGTAAGCTTGCTAACTAGAAACGCCAGCGAGAGTGCTACACAGGCATACACCAACATATTGAGTATGAACATTCCGCCCCTTGCTGAGACTATATCATATTTTATAAGTACTCTGGAAAGTACTATAAATACTACAGACAGCACGCATCCAGTAAACATCATCCCCAGGACAAGTTCCCTGTTCAGCCTGAAAAATTTGTATGATGAGCACTCTATTCTCGCTCTAAGCTTTTTCCTGTTATATACCTGCAGAACAGGCGCTACCCCAATTATCATAACGCAGATCATGACCCACCCCAGATAGTTGTAAAAATTATATAACATGGAATGTCCTGAGGTCTTTCCGTCTGCCATATCAACTTCAGCCTTCTGCTCAAGTGCCTCCCTCGCTCTCATATCGGCACTGTTCACATCCTCACCGGCTTTCTTGTACAGAGATACCATATTCATATAACGGTCAAGCCTTGTCTCAAACAGCATGGACGCCTGACTTCCCGGGATGGTCGTTATATCAAGCATACCATCCGCAGTATCATTTGCCCATGCATCGCCAAAGCCATCTGGTATCCTTACTACACAATCCACCGCCCTGTTGTAGAGAGCATCCTGAATACCTCGTTCGTCCATATCAACACCATCTACAAGCTGCTGCGTATCACTCAGGTAAGCCATCAACTTTCTGCTCATCTCACTGCCATCCTCATCGCTCACCGCATATTTGATCGTTTTATCCTTATAGTAGTTCTGTGGATCTGCGTTTCCCACATTGATGAACACAATCATGACTCCACACAGGATTCCCACATACATGATCATCTGCCCAATATATTTTCTCAAAACCTTGAAAAAAGATTTAAACACTTGCATATCTGTTCCTCCTTACCATGAGAATCCCAACTGCTATGAGCACCACAGCCTCAATAGTCATTATGACGATATTCTCAGTGAAAACCTGGTGGTCACTGTAAACATTCAGCGCATAGAATGAATCTGATATCAGAGCCGCCGGATTGAGTTTGTTTATGATAGGCGCGTGCTGCTGTATCTCATACTTTATCCCGTTCATACACAGATCAGAAAGGATGGACATCACCATGGATATTCCGATCACAATACCTATCTTTGTTCCCTCAGCAAGCTTTGATATAGCCCCAACTATGACTCCAATCGCCAGACCTATAAAGCAGCCCACAAACAGAGTAATCAGGATCTCCAATATTCTGTCGCCAAAATCCACTCCGATGCAAGACATATATATAAAGCTTATGACCTCGACCACAAAATGTATAAGCAGCAGTGCAGCAAACTCTGCCAAAACAAATGTCATTTTTCTCTGTGGGGACACATTTTTTCTCTTTCCCGTAGCGCTCACATTTGCCTGAAGATTGCTCATCATCTCTATAGATGAAAGCGATGCAAAAAGACAGCTCATGGCAAATATGGCGTAGAAATAATTGTTATACACATTCTGGCTGCCCTCAGTGCTGGCCTTTTCTGTATAATACGATCTCTGTTCTGAGAGTTTTTCCACAAGGTTCGACATATCATCCACGCCGGAAGTACCAGACATATACTGTTGGAGTCCAATGCTTTCAGAAGCCATATCCCCCTTAGGTTCGGTGCCCTCCTTATATATATCCTTAAGTGCATGCTCGTACTGCTTGTATTCAGAAAGCACTGTCTCAAGTATGCTCGCATTGACAGAACTCTCCGCAACTGTGAGTTTCGCATCATCCGTATATATGATACCCTCGACCTCTTCATCCGCCAGTGACTTCTCCGCATCGCTTTCGCTCATCCTTGTAACCGACAGAAGGGCATCATCGCCCTCCGCCAGCGCATCCAGCATATAGTTAAGCCCATTTGCCGATTCATCCTCAGTGACCACCGCCACTTTTATATTCCTGAACATCTCATCCTGCTCATATATGTTGCCAAATGCCATGTACATGAATGTGGCAAGCAATATCGGAAATACCAGTGTCCAGAAAATAGACACCTTTGCACGCATCATTATCTTTATCGTATATAGGAAATCCCGTATAAACATATTTATCTCCTCTTTTAATCCCTGTTCATCTGAAATATACAAATATTAGTTTCTTTCAACAAATCCATAATCCATCTTACATTCAAATCAGTCTCTGAGTTCCTTGCCTGTAATCTCAAGAAACACATCATTGAGTGTTGGGAGCTCCGTGACCACCCTGCCAAATGATATGTCATGCTCCTTGAAAAATTCCATGAGCCTGACCAGATTGTGTCTTCCGCCGGAATATCTAAGTGTCAGCAAGCCTCCGTTATATTCGTCCTCATACACATGTGGCTGACTGCGAAGCTCCGACCTCTGTTCGTCATTAAGTCCAAGCACCTCAACCTTTATGGTCTCCGTGTTCTTGATCATCTTCTTGAGCTCATCCTTCGTTCCGACTGCAACGGACTTACCTTTGTCCATGATGACTATCCTGTCACAGATCTGCTCGACCTCCTCCATATAATGAGATGTGTACACGATGGTCGCGCCCTCCTCATTCAGACGTTTTATCCCCTCAAGTATTCTGTTGCGGCTCTGCGGATCGACTGCAACCGTCGGCTCATCGAAGAATATAAGTTTTGGCTTATGCGCTATTCCACAGGCAATATTCAGTCTTCGGAGAAGTCCTCCTGAGAGCTTCTTTGGAAGAAACTTCCTGTAATCTGCTATGTCCACGAAATCCATGGTCTCCTCTACGCATTTACGTCTTGTCTCTTTATCCTTTATATAGAGGCCACAGAAGTAATCAATATTCTCGTACACTGTCAGTTCATCGAACACTGCCACATCCTGCATGACCACTCCGATCTCCCTCTTGATATCATAGCTGTCTGGTTTCATCTCTTTTCCAAATACTTTTATGTCTCCCTTGTCAAATGTGAGCAGTGACAATATACAGTTTATAGTTGTCGTTTTTCCGGATCCATTCGGGCCAAGAAGCCCCAGTATCTCCCCCTCCTTCACCGTCAGGCTGAAATGATCCAGCGCCAGTAGATCTTTATATCGCTTTACCAGATTGGTAACCTCTATTGCATTTTCTGAATTACTCATATATATCCTCCTGTTTTGATATCCTGTTTTTTGACCCTCATTATCTTATGAGTGTCGTTCATAACATGATAGTCTGCACGCATCAGCATGCTACATTCTTTATTACATACTCTCATTATATACACCCTTGATCTGTTTTCACAGTGAACAACGTCATCTTCACAATGTGACATTTGTCATGTTTCTTTTTCCCTCATATTTATTTATAATAATTATTACACTAGGCTGCACACACTGCCTGGCACGGCTATTCAGACAGCACGATATATACTACAGCATTTTCTACATTATGGAGAATAATTATGAAACACCTCATCAACAAAGGACTCCTGCTGGTCTCAGCATTTGTCATGATATATGCGCATAATACTGCCACGGGCACCCGGTTCATCATCGCACTGCTCCTGTCGCTCATTGCCGGTGCGGTCTATCCGGCACTTGCCGGGATCTCCGCAGTGGACAGAGCCACCACGAAGGGCGCCGAGAACCACAGCAGAATATATCCATACATATGCGAGGCACTGGTATGCGCATATCTTGTATCCGCATTCTGGCTGCACCCAGTCTATATGTTCGTGTCCATAGTCAGCTACGACATGTACAGATACAGACAACGGCTGTCACCAGTCATACTTGTCCTGTTATCCATATACATGTGCGTCAACTATCCTCTGATGTCAGTTCTCCCGCAGATATGCCTCATCGTATTCTCATTTGCTATGAGCGTGTACTGCTGCCGGATAAATCTGCTGAGGGCGGAGCTTCTTGCCATGAGGGACAATACTGCAGAACACGACATGCTGGTTGCACAGAACACACGCCAGTTGCTGGAAAATCAGGACAACATGGTGCTCACCGCCACCCTGTCAGAGCGAAACAGGATTGCCCGGGAGATTCATGACAATGTCGGTCATATGCTCACCAGATCCATACTTCAGACCGGTGCCATCAAAGTTATCAACAAAGACGAGCGTCTTGAGAAGCCCCTGGCACAGCTGCAATCTACGCTGGATACCGCCATGGACAGCATGAGAAAAAGTGTCCACGATCTACACGATGAATCCATAGACCTGCGCACTGCCCTAGATGATGTGATCAACAACGTCAGCGACATGGACATCTACATGGATTACGACATGTCAGATAAGCTTCCAAGAGAGATCAAATACTCTTTCATCAACATAGTAAAGGAAGCCATTAACAATACGCTGAAGCACAGCAACGGCGACCATATGGATATCCGCGTACGGGAACACCCGGCATTTTATCAACTGTATATAACAGACAATGGACAGAACATCCGCTCCGGTCTATCCCCGGCACAAGGAAGCGCTTCTGGCGGGATGGGCTTAAATGGTATCCAGGAAAGAGTAAACAAACTTGGAGGCACAATGAAGATATCAACCGACGATGGATTTTCCATATTGATCAATATCATGAAAAGAGATTTTACAGACTGAATTCCAAACAGATATGCAAAATATTCTAATTATAAATAGGAGGAAACCGACAAATGAATGTAGTTATAATAGATGACGACCAACTGGTGGCACTGTCACTTCAGACCATACTCGAAGCCTGCGACGACATACAGGTATCCGCCACAGGAGGCAGTGGAGCTGATGCGATCAGACTGTACGAAGAATATCAACCGGATGTTCTACTCATGGACATCCGCATGGAGAACATAAATGGTCTTGAGGCTTCTGAGACTATCATGGCCTCTCACCCGGATGCCCGCATTCTTCTCCTGACAACATTTTCAGATGACGAATATATAATCAAAGCACTGAGTATCGGGGCAAAGGGATATATACTGAAGCAGAATTTTGAGAGCATCGCACCGGCAGTAAAAGCAGTATACAATGGACAAACTGTATTCGGGGATGAGATAGTTGGAAAACTACCTGATCTTATTGGACATATGGACACTACCTCATCAGATGTCCAGCCATCGCCATTTGCCGGAATGGAATACGAACTCAGCTCCAAAGAAATGGACATTATAAGACTTGTTGCGGATGGTCTGAATAACAAAGAAATCTCATCTACCCTGTATCTGAGCGAGGGTACAGTGAGGAACTATATCAGTTCCATCCTTGACAAGCTGCAGCTCAGAGACCGTACACAACTGGCATGCTTCTACTACAAAAAGCTAGCCAAATGAGCAGCAGTCAATACAACAATAAAAAAGCAAGCCGCATGCCATCCTGAAATGACATGCGGCTTGCTTTTTCTGTCTTACTGGGTCGTACCTGGGTGAAAGGTACTCATATACACTACTACTGAAGTGAGGCATCCACACTTACATATTCTGTTGAAATATATCCGATCGAGCCATCATATAACTGAACTCCTATCCAGCTCTCATCCTGTGATACAACGTCGAACATCTCTCCACTGTTCACTGTAGCTATGATATCAGAATCTGATGACTGCTCTGTATGGACATACACACCATCATACAATACTGATGCTGTTACGCCCGGAAGCACCTCTGATGGGGTCTTTTCTGTTGTCGCTTCCTCTGTTGTCACTGCCTCGGTAGACGCTGAAGTCACAGACTTTATACTACCTGATGCATTGCTGGCAACTCTGGCCGTATCGTTGGCCGATACTGAACTTCCTGCAGGCACCACTGCGTCGATGGCAAGCTGCACACTGCTGTCTGCCATCATCACTGCCTGACTCTTGTTGATAGTCACACTATCATTCGCATATAATTCATCCGCAAGCGGGTCAGCCTTCTCTCCAAAACTTATGACAGCAAATACACAAAGAGCCATTACAACCACAAGTGCTGTCATCAAAATGTTATGTCTTAAATATTTATAACTGAGAACATTCCTTCTCATGTGATCTACAAATCTTCCAAACTTACTGCGTGATCTAGTCATTAATTTTTCCTCTTTTACCCTTAATCCAAGCTATTTTCTATGTAGTATTTCGTAATCTAAATTTTACAAAGTAGCTTCATTTGTTACATTTCTGTTAAATATAATACACTACACATATGCATGTGTCAACTGATTCTGACAAAAAAATACCAATTTCTAGTGGTTTTACACAACTGTTTGTAACGACATGTTGCGTTTTGTAACATTTAACTTTTCTGCTGAAAAAAGCGCATTTTCGTGGTATCATATGACATCATACAGTCAACAAAAGGAGTACATTATGAGACTTGATAAATTTCTAGTTGAAATGGGGATCGGCAGCCGCAGTCAGGTAAAGCAGTATGTAAAAAAAGGCACTGTCACCGTCAATGGTGCCCCGGTTAAATCCTCAGATGTAAAGATAGATGAGAACAACGATACTATAAAATATAATGGCAGGATTCTGAATTATTCCAGATACAGATATTTCCTCCTGAACAAACCTGCGGGGTGTGTAAGCGCCACCAAAGATAACGTGCATCAGACCGTTATCGATCTGCTAAAAGGAGAAAATACAAAAGACCTGTCACCCGTGGGACGGCTGGATATAGACACAGAAGGACTTCTACTTCTGACAAATGACGGAGCACTGACCCACCATCTTCTGTCTCCTGCACACCACATTCCCAAGACATATTACGCAGAGATTGACGGATATGTAACAGATGATACCATAAACTTTTTCGCCACAGGTGTGGATATCGGAGATGAAAAACCTACACTGCCCGCAGATCTGCGCATATTATCTTCCGACAGCACCGCTGCCAGATCGGAGATCGAACTCACAATAACAGAGGGACGTTTTCACCAGGTCAAGCGAATGTTTGAGGCCGTTGGCATGAAAGTTACTTTTCTGCGAAGAATTGCAATGGGTGAGCTGAAGATAGACGAATCGCTTCCAACAGGTGCCTACCGAAGTCTCTCGGAAGAAGAGGTCAGTCTTCTCCGGTTCGATATGCCACAATAAAAATAGAGAACAGGAAATCCTGTTCTCTATTTTTATTTATGTTACTGACTTCTATTCTGTAATATATTTATCAAGGCCATCTGCTATTCCCTTGGCGATCTTGTTCTGATAATCGTCTGTTACAAGAAGTGCCTCCTCAGATGCTGTAGTCATATAGCCAACTTCCACTATGGTTACCGGAACTGTACTCCAGTTTATTCCGCTCATGGTATCCGTCTCCCATATTCCATCGCTCTTAGCTCCTGTGGAAGCCAGAAGTCCTGATAAAACATCCGTGGCAAGGCTCTTGCACTGATCATAGATAGCTGAATTATATGGATTAGATGATGTCTGACATACTGTCATCACACCTGTTGCATTACCGTCTGTCGATCCATTTGTATGGATCTTTATAACTGCATCTGCCTTAAGGTTGTTCGCATATTCTGCTCTCGTCGCATTACTTATATCAACATCATTCGATGTTCTGATCATCTTAACTGTATAGCCTCTGGATGTGAGCTCTGCCTCAAGCTTCTGTGCGATCTGAAGGTTCAGCTCATATTCCTTTATTCCTGTTGATACACCTGTGTTGCCAACGGTTGCCTTTACCTTTGTCTCTGTAGCAGCAGGGCCTATCGGCTCAGTCTCTTCATTTGCATTCTGCTGATGTCCGGCATCTATAACTATCATCTTGCCCTCACCAACATTGGATGTAGTTCCCTGTTCTGTGGATGCATCCGATGAATTCTCTGTTGTCGCCTCAGTCGATGCATCAGACTTATCTCCTCCGCCTACGACCTCAAGGAGCTCTGAGAATATATAGTATTCTCCACCATCTATAGATACCTTGCTCCACTCATCGTTATAACCGATTCTGTCCAGCTCAACATCATTTGCAACTTCCTGATATACCTCTCCATCAGTTGATGGGCTCGTTCTGACATTCACATAATCAAGAGTCTTTACTTTGTCATTACATATTGTAAAGCCATCCTTGTCCTTCTCCGGCTGCGCCTCAGTGGTTGCTTCCGTAGTCGCCACCGTCACTGCCTCTGTGGTCGCCTCTGTCTCCGTCGGATTGGCTGTGGTAGCATCGTCACCTTTGCTTCCGCATCCGGCAAATGCCAGCATGGAGGCAAGTCCAAAGCAGAGCACTGCATATTTTAAATGTTTCTTCTTCATGAGTATCCTCCGTAAGTGATTATTGAAGTTAAAAATACATCATCTTATTGTAACACAATCGTAATAACTGCACAAGTAAATTGCTCAAATACCTGATTTCACCATACTACATTTCAAATACTGCACCGCAAAGCTTCTCAAGTTGTGCATAATCCTCCGCACTTCCAAGCTCCACCGCTGAATGCATAGCCAGTATCGGTATTCCCATGTCTACAGCTCTGACTGGCAGATAAGATGAAGCTATAGGACCTAGAGTCTGTCCTCCTGCCATACCCGACCTGTTCACCTGACGCTGTATCTTTATATCCTGATTTCTTGAAAGAGCCATGATGACCGCAGATGCCTCACTGTCTGACACGTATCTCTGACTTGCACTTGATTTGAGTGCCACTCCGCGCCCCATGACAATCTGATTTGTCGGATCACTCTTCTCTGAATAATTCGGATGGGTTGCGTGCGCCACATCAAGTGACAGCATGAATGCATCTCTCATAAGGCGTCTTCCTGCTCCAGCCTCAATGTCCAATCCAGCCATGATACGCTTTATTATCTCCGACAGAAGCACCGAATCTGCTCCCTGCTTTGATCTGCTGCCTATCTCCTCATTGTCAAACAATGCTATAACATTTGTATTATTGCCATTTGTCTCTCTGCACATGGTATCAACAAGCGCTGACACGGAAGTTATATTGTCAAGCCTCGGAGAAGCTATCATATCCTTATCTGCCCCAACTATCTCCATTCCATCCATGTTATACAGGTACAGATCGTAATCAAGAATATCGTCCTTCAAAAGTCCAAGATCATCTGCCACATACTGTAATATATCTTTGTCCTTCACCTTCTGACCATCCAGACCATATACCGGTATGAGCTCTTTCTGCACATTCATCTTCTCCCCGGGTGCGTCCTTTCTCAGATGCGGAGCAAGACTTGGCACTATACACATGGCACGTTCTGAATCGTACAGATATGTCTTCGGTCTGAACGGATCCGTGGTCTGCGCCATGACCTTGCCAGCAATTCCAAGCGGTCTGTCAAACCAGGTCTCCTTGATAAGTCCACCATACGGCTCTACATTCAATGTCTGGTAGCCGCTTCTGTTCATATCCGGCTGGGTCTTGATCTTGAGCATTGGAAAATCTGTGTGTGCCAGACCTATATTCAGCCTGCCATACTCAGGCATCTCCCCTGCGGCAAATGCCACCAGCATGGATGGATATGGCTTCACATAATATCTTCCTCCGACCGTAAGATCCCAGCACTCCCCAATATCAAGTTCTCTGTAACCATGATCCTGCAGCATGGCTTCACATTCCTTCACTACATGAAACTGTGTAACACCGGCGTCAAGTAGTCTGCAAAGTGTATCTATCATAATAAATTATCCTCCTTATAATGGTCGGTCGACAAACGCACACATCAGTATCCTTTCTTATGTGCATCGTCTGCGTTCTTCACAAAGATTTTAGTACAAATCTTCAGCTTATACAATTCCCTTACTTCTTATTTTAGCTTAATATCCACATCTGATAGTCAAGTTTTTTTATTGCAATGTGAATCTTCTCTTGCCCTGTCATTCAAAAGGCTGTATAATCGCCAATAGATACTTTAACGCTTTTATGCGTCAAACTGTTAAAGGAGAACGTAAAATGAATGATTTTTCAATAGGATTTATCGGTCTGGGACTTATCGGAGGATCTATTGCCAAATCCATCCACCGCATTTTCCCTGATTACAGAATAGTCGGTTTTGACAATAATCTGTCCACGCTCAAGGAAGCTGTCTCCGATGGGACGCTGACTGAATATACAGATGACATACATACTATAGCTGGGTGTAACTATATCTTTCTGTGCGCACCTGTCCACTATAACATAGAATATCTGCGCCAGCTCAAGCCTTTTCTTACAGACAGCACTATACTGACTGATGTCGGGAGTGTGAAGCTCGACATATATGAAGCAGTCCAGGAGCTTGGGCTTGCCAGATATTTTGTCGGCGGACATCCTATGGTCGGCTCTGAGAGATCCGGCTACGAGGCGGCAACCGACAGGCTCATAGAGAATGCCTACTACTTCATCACGCCAGCAGACGGAGTTATGCCAGGCAAGACTGAGGAGTTCTCCACATTTATCGGAGATCTGGGTGCGATTCCGATCACCTATTCACCTGTTGAGCACGACCGTATAACCTCTTACATAAGCCATGTTCCCCATGTCATAGCAGCGTCACTGGTCAACCTTGTCGCAGCGGCAGACAGCCCGGACAATATATTCAAATCACTGGCAGCCGGAGGCTTCAAGGATATAACCAGGATCGCATCATCCAATCCGGTGGTATGGGAGCATATCCTGCTGGCAAATCCTGACAATATCGTGAACGGTCTTCAGGAATATGTTGAGCTTATAGACAAAATGATTTATCATATTAAACAGCGCGATGCGGCTGGAATAAATGCTTTTTTTGCATCCGCCAGAGATTACAGAGATTCCATTCCTAACAACAGCAGCGGTGTCATAAGAATGCACCATGAACTGTTCGTGGATATCCCTGATGAGGCTGGTGCGATAGCAAAGGTGACAGCATTTATCGCAGAGGCAAAGATAAGTCTCAAGAACATAGGAGTCTCCCATAACCGGGAGGATGAGGAAGGAGTTCTCAGACTCTCATTCTACGATGCTGATGCAAGAAAGAATGCGCAGGATGTACTGAAGGCCGCAGGCTATAAGATTTATAACCGATAGGTAAAACATATTACACTAGAATAAAGGAATACTGAGAATTTATGAAGATCAACAGAGTAAAATCACTTAACGGAGAGATAACCATACCGGGAGACAAATCCATCTCCCACCGCTCCATCATGTTCGGTTCCATAGCAGAGGGCACAACCGAGGTGCACGGTTTCTTAAACGGTGCCGACTGCATTTCCTCAATGAACTGTTTCAGACAGATGGGCATAGATATCGATTATGACGGATACATTGTAACTGTACACGGAAAGGGACTGCATGGGCTGTCTAAACCTGAGGGTACTCTCGATGTCGGCAACAGTGGCACAACCACAAGACTTATATCTGGTATACTGGCTGCCCAGCCATTTGCCAGCAGGCTTATAGGTGATGCTTCTATATGTAAGCGCCCTATGAAAAGGATCATGACGCCTCTCTCCATGATGGGTGCTGACATCACATCCGAGCTTGGTAACGACTGTGCTCCACTCCTTATAAATGGAAAGACTCTCCACGGAATACACTACAACTCACCTGTCGCATCAGCCCAGGTAAAGTCATGTGTACTCCTTGCCGGACTCTATGCGGACGGCGAGACAAGTGTCACCGAACCATATGTGTCAAGGAATCACACTGAGTTCATGCTTGAGTCATTTGGCGGCAATATAAAAACAGAGGGAACTACGGCTACTGTAAAGCCTGTGGATAAGCTTGTTGGACAGAAGATACTTGTACCTGGAGATATATCATCAGCTGCTTACTTCCTTGTTGCAGGACTTATCACTCCGAACTCATGCATCACCATCAAAAATGTTGGCATCAACCAGACCAGAGATGGAATACTGGAAGTCATCAAAGCAATGGGCGGCGATATGGAATACTCCAATGTAGTGAGCGGATGCGGTGAGCCAACCGCTGACATAACAGTCAGGACATCAAATCTCAAGGGTTGTGTCATTGAGGGTTCCATCATACCAAAGCTCATAGATGAGATCCCTGCCATAGCAGTTCTCGCATGCTTTGCAGACGGTGAGACCATCATCAGGGATGCCCAGGAGCTCAAGGTCAAGGAATCAAACAGAATAGATGTCATGGTAAACGCTCTCTCATCCATGGGCGCAGACATAACCGCAACCGATGACGGAATGATCATACGTGGCGGAAAGCCTCTCCACGGAGCTGTGATCGACAGCCACTTAGACCACAGGATAGCCATGAGTTTTGCCATCGCCGGTCTCAACGCAGATGGAGATACTGACATCACCGGAGCTGAATGTGTGAACATCTCATATCCGGGATTCTATGATGATCTGGCGAGACTGGAACGTTAAAGATATATAGATTATTTTTTTAACAATAACAAAGGCGCCGCTGTTATCTGTGATGCTTTGCATCCTACGATAACAGTGACGCCATTATTTCACCCAGTGCTCTTTACTTTTACCAGAACCATTTGGGCCGGCAAAAACAAGAACCATCGGCTTTCTATTTTGCATATTTTATCTCTCCATTTGCATATTCAATATATGCTTTTTTATTCTCTTTATCATATCCAGCTATGGGTTTTTTACAGACTTTTGCTTTATTTATTGCAGCCTTCACCGCCTCAACAGCTCTGGCATCCATCTCCCGATCCGACAACGTTAACGTTTTACTTTCTTCTTCTCTTGATACTACATTTATTATCTTCCCACTTTTAGTACTCACTGTTGTCATACAAACACCACCTTCATACTTTATATTATATACATGTATATAATTTATGATTTACATAGTCTTATTTTACCACAGTTCATTGACTATCCACAACAGCTTACTCCGTTGCCCTCTCAAACTCATCAGTTCCCGTATCTTCCCAGTTTGTTTTCCCACTGCTTATCACTTCTCCACTGGAAAATACATATGCATAGATATCTTCTATTTCGGCGCTGCCATAATCATATGTTCCATCACCGTCTTTTTCAGCGCGATACCTTACATACAATCCACACTTCCCATTTTCTGACTTGCCATCATATACAATGTATTCTACTAAGTTATCATCTTCCGACAATATACATCTTGATGATGATTCTGAGGCGCCGTAACGCACTTCAAATTTTCCAGCTGTGACATCTGAATATTTCTCAAAGATTGCCTGATACCCGACTGTAATTTCCTTATTCTCTGGCTGATACTCTGTTGCGGAATCAACAGCGGAATCAGCGGAGCTATCTACACCCCCTCTGCTGTCATCGGAACTTTTTTCCGTTGCAGCAGAGTCTTCTTTGCCATATCTGGTCGTGAGTCGTCTGCTGCTAGTTTGCCCATCAAAACGCAACGTCATAAGTTCGTCATGCTGTTCAGATCCGGACACTACCACCTCCACGCGATCAATATACCATGTGGTCTCAAGATCGTTGCCGTAAAATCTTGCACCGTCATTTGCTACTTCAAATGGCATATATGCAACAGTCTTCTCTTTGTCCTTTAGCATCAGCCTTCCATGGGCAGGTCCAAATGGAAAATCCGGCTCACCAACCGAATATATCACAAGCTCATAATCACCATCTGGGGACGTTGACACACTTATCTGCTCAGCTTCGTAACGCGTCTTATATCTAACATAACCCAATGGCAGCAACGCCACCATTACCAATATGCCGGCTATGATCACAACATACTTTGCTATCTTATTCATGGTTATTTCCTGTCTGTCTCCTCATACATTCCTATCTTCTTCATGTTTATATAAAATTCTAAAAATTAATTATTATTCTGCGAACAATTGGCCGCATCAATAGCAATCACAAGCATAAGTGCCATGATCTCATCACCCGGATCTATAATATCAAGTGTATATGTATCGCCCCAGCTCAGAAACTGCTTTGCTATATTTGCCACCAGCCTGCTCCCAGCTGTGACACTGTAATTCCACGAAAGGAAATCTCCATCACACTGCCATCCTCCATACTCAATACTGTACGAAGGCTTGAAGAATGTAAATTCCTTCCTGATGCTTCCACACGGTCTGCCACCCACACTGATGTCAAATGTCGGCAGGAACGTGAATAATCTCTGACTGACCAGTCCTATCTCATTACCAACAAAATCATATACGTGAACCTGATGCGTCAGCCGAAATGCCTCCGACTTAACAAAATATTTTTTGTTTCCCCATTCATCATATATATCGTAGGTATCTGTCCAGGCAAATACCCGTTGTTTTATCATAAGTCTCATAAAATCCACTCCTTATATCATGATTCGCACCTACGGTGCTTACCGTTGCTATCGCAACTATCATGATCCAATTCGCCGCTCGCCAATCATGCAAGCACGCCTACTCACTTGCGCTCATTAAATCACGTACCCCGGCACCACCAGCTTCACCACGTAAGACACCACAAATATACCCAGCCACACATACACATACCACAGCTGGAATCTCACAAGCGGCATCCTGCCCTTCGTTGCAAGCCTGATTGTATTGCCCACCAGATATATGATACAGATGCACGCCAGATACACAGTCGCCACATGGTAATACATAGCCGTCAGGATATGTCCGTGGAGCATGGCAAGTACAGCCCTTGTCGTACCGCATGCGGGACATATCACTCCTGTAAACCGGCGTATCTGACATCCCTCAAGCCATGATGTATCCGGCAGGACACGAAGGAGCAGTATATATACCACCGTGCCGATAAGCAGTGTTATGAGCACTGCTATCTCCGCAATATATAACTGCCCCTCCGTATGTCCTAAAAGTTCAAATAGTCTATATACTTTTCCGCTATGTCTTCCTGCGTTCTTATGTTCCATAGAATGTCCTTTGTCTCTATTGAATGATTTCCGCCCTCGTATGTGTAAAGTGGGATACTCTTATCCTCGCAAAGTCTTGTAAGCTCATCCGTGTTCACAAGCGGATCTGCTGTTCCGTGGAAAGCTATGCCATTTGAATTGGCATACTGCAGGGTGATCTCAAGTGGTGTGAAATATATATTTCTTACTTTAAGTCCTTTCTCCGCCGCATACCTTGCAGATATAGCTGTGCCTATACTCTTTGACAGAAATACTACATCCTCAGCCTCAGAGAAATCCACATTCTTCAGAGTATCTACCGCTTTATTCCAGCCATCATCAAATACCTTCTGTATCTCCTCCGGGAGATGTCCCGAAAGCTTGCCATATGTCACATCAATTATGTCATATCCATGTGCCATCATATATTTTTTACTGTAGTAAAGTAATGGTTTATCGGTGTGATACCCGATTCCCGGGAATACCACACATATCTTCTTTCCCATGTGTATGCCTCCTCTCTGGCTATAAGTACCACACCAGATATATCAATTATCGGCACATCAGTTACATCATACCGCTGTTCTGACCAATCTGATTCTTCTACTACTTTATCAACATAGCATCGCCAAATGAGAAGAATCTGTACTTCTCCTCAACCGCCACCTTGTACGCCTCAAGTATATGCTCTCTGTCGTACAGCGCCGAAACAAGCATCAGAAGCGTTGACTCTGGCAGATGGAAATTCGTGATGAGCGCGTCAATAACCTTGAACTTGTATCCCGGGTAAATGAAAATATCTGTCCATCTGCTTCCTGCATGGACTGTTCCGTCATCGTCCGACATGGACTCAAGTGTTCTTGTACTCGTCGTTCCAACGGACACAACCCTTCCGCCAGCCACCTTTGTCTCGTTTATCATATCTGCGGCATCCTGCTCAATGATACAGAACTCAGAGTGCATATGGTGATCCAGAATATTTTCCTCCTTCACCGGTCTGAATGTTCCGAGTCCGACATGGAGTGTCACGTGCGCTATCTTGATTCCCTTCGCTTTGATCTGATCAAGCAGCTCTGTCGTAAAGTGAAGTCCTGCCGTCGGCGCCGCTGCTGATCCGTCATGCTCTGCGTACACAGTCTGATATCTATTCTTATCCTCAAGCTTATGTGTGATATATGGTGGGAGCGGCATCTGTCCCAGTTCGTCAAGGATCTCTTCAAATATCCCATCAAACTCAAATCTGATGAGTCTGTTGCCCTCCTCAACTATATCGACGACCTCACCCACAAGTTTGCCCTTTATAAGTCCTGTCTCAGGATCAGGTTCATTTGACTCTGAACCAAACACTATACGAGCACCTACCTTACACTTTTTGCCCGGTTTTACCAAAGTCTCCCATGTACAATCATCCTTTCGTTTCAGAAGAAGAACCTCTATGGATGCTCCAGTGTCCTCCTTGACGCCCATAAGTCTGGCAGGGAGAACCCTTGTGTCGTTGATGACAAGACAGTCCCCCGGATTCAGGTAGTCTATCACATCATAAAAGTGCTTGTGCTCTATCGTATTGTCATTCCTGTCCAGGACCATGAGACGTGACTCACTTCTCTTGAGGAGTGGGTCCTGTGCTATAAGCTCCTGTGGCAGATCATAGTAAAAATCTGTTAATTTCATCATAACGTAATTCCTCGCATATTTATTCACACAAAAATAACTGTCTGACGCTGGATATATACAATATCTCCGCGCCAAACAGTTACATATTATACTACTATCACAAATATTTCAAGGATAGCGCCTATTACGCTCTGATCTCGATTCCGAGCTTGCCAAGCTCCTTGAGGATCTTGGCGACGATTCCATCGACCTCTGACGTCTCAAGTGTTCTATCCTTAGCACGGAATGTCATGGTATAAGCAACTGACTTCTTGCCCTTTGCGATCTGCTCGCCCTCGTATACATCGAAGAGCTTGTAGCTCTCAAGCAGCTTGCCGCCACACTTCTTTATGACTTCCTCTATCTGTCCGACAAATATTCCCTTGTCCACAACAAGACTCAGGTCTCTTGTACTTCCTGGGAACTTTGCAATTCCTTCATACTTGATGTCAAAGCTTGACAACATAACCAGTGTAGGCATATCTATAACTGCAACATATACCTCACCCTTAAGGTTGTAGTTGTCGCACACCTCAGGATGTACCTGTCCGATAAATCCGATGGTCAGGTTGCCCTTCTTGAGCTTTGCCTGACGGCCTGGATGAAGGAATGTGTACTCTGACTCAGGCTCGTATGTCACCTGCCCCTTGAGGCCTACCTTGTCTGTCAGCTCCTCAAGTACTCCCTTGAGATCAAAGAAATCTCCCTGGCCATACATACCGATAGTCAGCTTCATTCTCTCCTCTGGCAGCTCTGTGAGTGGAAGTGACTTTGGAAGATATACATTTCCGAACTCATAAAGTCTTGCAACCTTGTTCTTTCTATTATAGTTGGTTGCCAGCGATGTGAGAACACCGTTCAGTGATACAGTTCTCATGATACTGAAGTCCTCACCGAGAGGATTTGCTATTGTAACTGTCTTTCTGAACTCGCTGTCAGCAGGAAGAAGCAGCTTGTCAAATACCTTAGGACTCTCGAATGAGTAGCACATACCACCAGAGAAACCATTTGCCTCAAGGACATCCCTTGCGATGGCATTGATCATCTGGTCGTATGGGAGCTTACCAACTGTAGCCTCACCTCTTGGAAGTGATACAGGGATGTTATCATATCCGTAGAATCTTGCAACCTCCTCTGCAAGATCTGCCATGCAGTTCAGATCCTGTCTGAAGCTTGGCACATCCAGAGTGTTTGTCTCTGCATCATATGTGAGTCCAAGTCTGCCGAAGTAGTACAGCATCTTCTCAGGCTCAACATCTGTTCCGAGAAGTGCGTTCATCTTATCAGGCTCAAATGGAAGCTTCTTGTCCTGTACAGGATTTGGATATACGTCAACAGCTCCGCCGACTACCTCACCTGCGCCCATCTCCTCGATGAGCTGACATGCTCTGTCTATTGCCTCCATTGCAAGATTTGGATCAAGTCCTTTTGTGAACTTGGCTGCCGCATCAGTTGCAAGACCGATCCTTCTGGATGAAAGTCTGATATTTGTTCCATCAAAGCAGGCTGCCTCAAAGAGCAGTGTCTCGATGCTGTCTGTTACCATGGAATTCTCTCCACCCATGATTCCGGCGATACCGATCTCCTTCTCGCCGTCACAGATCATCAGAACGTCATGGTCAAGCTTTCTCTCCTGTCCATCAAGTGTGACAAATGTATCTCCGTCATTTGCACGGCGAACAACGATCTTGTTGCCGGCTATGGTGCTGAGATCATATGCGTGCATTGGCTGTCCGTACTCTTCCATAACGTAGTTTGTTATATCGACAAGGTTGTTGATCGAACGGATTCCCTGTGAAGCAAGTCTCTGCTGCATCCACTTTGGTGAAGGTCCGATCTTCAGGTTCTTGACAACCCTTGCTGTGTATCTAGGGCAGAGGTCAGGATCCTTTACCTCTACTGATATATAGTCATTGACGTCCTCATCATTTCCTGTCTTTGTTACCACTGGTGGGTAAAATGACTTGTCAAATGTAGCTGCTGCCTCTCTTGCCATACCGATCATTGAGAAACAATCAACTCTGTTGGATGTGATCTCGTATTCGACAACAACATCGTCAAGTCCAAGTGCCTTCACAGCGTCATCGCCTGGCTTCACACCTGACTCCACCGGGAATACATACACGCCATCCTCCGGTGCTTCCGGATAGAAGTCTCTTGATGAACCAAGCTCCTCTATACCGCACATCATACCATTTGACTCAACTCCTCTGAGCTTGCCCTTCTTGATCTTGATTCCGTCAGGGTACTCATTGTTGTCGCCGTGTGCTGCCGCAACCTTACCACCGTCAAGTACAAGTGGGATGAGATCATTGACCTTTACATTCTTTGCTCCGGTCACGATCTGAAGAGGCTCCGCCTGTCCAACATCTACCTGACATACTACAAGCTTGTCCGCATCCGGATGCTTCTCCATAGTGAGAATCTTGCCGACAACGATCTTGTCAAGATTCTTATCCTTCTGTTCGTAACCCTCTACATGTGATCCTGAGAGAGTCATGGCGTCTACAAACTCCTGAGCTGTCACGTCCAGATCAGGAACATATGCCTTTATCCATGAAATTGGTGTATTCATCTATTCGTCCTCCTATTTATCATTGAACTCCAGCCATGCAAAATTTGCCTTCGGCAAATGGCTGGAGCTGCATGTCAAGTTTTCACAGAAAACTTGACACATACTTAAAACTGGTCTAAGAATCTCATGTCGTTCTCGTAGAGAAGTCTCATGTCATCTATCTCATACTTGAGAAGTGTTACTCTCTCAAGTCCGATTCCAAATGCAAATCCTGAATATACCTCAGGATCTATTCCACAGTCGCGGAGAACCTTTGGATGAACCATACCACAGCCAAGGATCTCTATCCAGCCGCTGCCCTTACATACTCGGCATCCCTTGCCGCCGCACTTGAAGCATGTGATATCACACTCTGCTGAAGGCTCTGTGAATGGGAAGTGATGAGGTCTGAACTTGACCTTTGTGTTCTCACCGAAGAACTCCTTTGCCCACTGCGCCAGTGTTCCCTTGAGGTCTGCCATGGTGATTCCCTTGTCTATAACAAGTCCCTCTACCTGATGGAATGATGGTGAATGTGTTGCATCTACCTCATCAGCTCTGAATACTCGTCCAGGTGAGAGGATTCTTATAGGAAGATTGCCCTTCTCCATGATTCTTGCCTGAACAGGTGATGTCTGTGTACGAAGGAGGATATCCTTTGTAACATAGAATGTATCCTGCTCATCCTTTGCAGGGTGATTTGCAGGGATGTTCAGCAGCTCGAAGTTGTACTTGTCGTACTCTACCTCTGGTCCCTCAACTATCTCGTAACCCATACCGATGAATACTCTCTCCAGATCTTCAAGTGCTATCTGGTTTGGATGTCTGTGTCCTGTAAGCTTCTTCACTCCTGGAAGAGTTACATCTATTGTCTCTCTCTTCATCTTCTCTGCACGGAGTGCTCTGTTGATGGCCTTTGTCTTCTCGTCAAGGGCTGTCTCGATGGCCTGACGTGCCTCATTTACCATCTGACCTACCTTTGGTCTGTCCTCCGGTGCTACATCCTTCATGCTTTTGAGAACCTGTGTGAGTTCTCCCTTCTTACCGAGTATCGCCACCTTCACATCGTTAAGTGTCGATACAACCTCTGCGCTCTCGATCTTGGCAAGAGCCTCTGCCTTGATGGCTTCCAACTTGTCTCTCATCGTGTTTCTCCTTTTTCTATTTATAGGGATTTCAATGTGGATCCTATATTAATTACTTCCATATATAAGTCACGGAATTGCCCGACTACGGCTTCCGCAATTCCTACAGTAATTCGCGCTCCGCCCTATCGGGCTGCTCGCTCATTTCTCTTTTTGGCGTTTACCGGGATTGCTCCGCGCTGCGCGCTCTCTCAATCCCTGCACGGCATTCACACTCCGCCCTCCCGGGCTCCGTGTTTCATGTCGCGCGCGGGTGACAAATGTCTGCTGATGCATGCGAGCAAGCTCGCGCATCGCAGCCGCTTGTCACCCTGTAAACGCAAAAGTCCCTAGCATGTTATACATACTAGGGACGAATTATATCCGCGTTACCACCCTGATTCCAGACATTCATTATACACTGTCATATATACCTCTATATACTGTGCCATATGTCTGACTCTCATTAGACGTTTGTCGCACGTCACACGCCACAACCTACACAGATCAATATCTGTCAACTGATCAGCAGATATCATCAATCCTTCAGCCGTGGTGGCTCTGATGTGAAATTAAATACGCACTCTTACCTGACCTGGCTTTCAGCCGCTGACCCGGTCTCTCTGATGGTGACATACGTATCTTTTGCATCGTCACTGCCTGTAGAGATAATATACCTACATGTGGGTGTTAGTCAACATCTTTTTTGTCATACTGTCATGATCAACAACAATTCAATTTTCAGAAATATTATATAACTTGATTGTGAAAATAAACCTTACGAGTACCATACTCCTATTTAATCATCTTCCCGTTTCTTTTTCTTTATTTGTAAAGCAATTGATGCCAAAAGTAATATCCAGCCTATCAATAAGATTATATAAAACATCACCTTACCCAAATCTCCTTTTAAGATAAAATCGATTGCAAACAAACATGCACTAAGTACTAACAGAAGTATAGCTTTTTTTTCTCTCATATGTTTTCTCCTTTTTATATCAAAATCGCTTTATATCTTTCACTCTTTATTTTCTTTGTATCTGCAAGTCTTCCTTTACTATTATACGTAAGTAAATAAATATCAAATCCATCTTTACTGCTATTTGTTACATATTTAAATCTATACCCCCAGTTTTCAATAGCAGCAGACCTAATATCAGTACTTCCATAGTTACTTATTATATCTGAAAGAAGCGTAGACAATGTATACCCTGTTGCTAGACTTGCTGTGACTGCCCCCTTAGTTACCAAAATATCAATTGCCACTCCACCAGAATAGGAGGCTTTTATTTCATTTATCTACTTCTACATCAACTTCTTCGTCCATCTTTAAATGTCGATTTTTTCGCATCCGCCTCTTCTCCGCACGCTTTTTCTTCCTCTCAAGTCGTCTCTTCTTACGCCCGGCCTTGTGCGCACGCCTTCTTATTCCCCGGATTCCATTATCCATGAATTTGTTGATCTCCGCGCCTATCAGCATGACGTACATACACATGTAAAGCCACAGCGCAAGCAATATCACACTTGCAAGGCTTCCATACATATATGTGTTGATTCCCACTATATTGATATAGCTCGATACGCCAAATGACAAAAGCATCCAGAGTATGGTCGTAAATGCAGCTCCCGGCACAGCGGTCTTGATCCTCACCCGCTCAACCGGCAATGCCCAGTATGCCACGATCATAACCCCAAACAAAACCGTAGGGGCAAATGCTATCTTGACGATCGACAAGATATTCGCAACGGTATCCACCAGTTGGAATCTCTCCACCGAATCCAGCCGCACCAGCATTTTTGACACAACTACATCGCCGAGGATATATATGACCATAACCGCCACCAGCATCACACAGAATATCAATGTATACAGAGTGTGTATCGCTCTTCTGAGGAAATAATTGACGCTGTCCTCCTTGCCTGCCATGAAAGTGAGTCCGCGGCCTATAGCCATTGTTCCCTTTGACGCCGACCACACTGTGAGCAATATGGTTGCTGTGGTGGCAAGCAGTGAGCTCTTGCTGTCGAAAATCTCTGCAAACATGAATTCAAAATTGGAATTGATCTCCTCCGGGAACAGTTCCTTTATTATCTCCAACACCTGGGTCTCTGTGAATGGCAGATATTTGACAAATGTAAGCAGCGTCATCGCCAGTGGAAACAGTGACAGTAGCAGGAAAAAAGCAGACTGTGCCGCAAATGCCGCCACCTGATCCTTATTCATCTCTGCCATAAACAATCTGACTTTATGGTATATGAGCACTATGCGCTTCTTTAACTTCATAATTAGTGATTCTCTCCGTTACTTTTCAACCGAACTGAGAACTGCTCCGTTGTAATAATGGCTTATTATCTGCGCTGCAGTATATCCCAGCTTTGCCAGTTCATTTGCACCATTCTGACTCATTCCGACTCCATGTCCGTATCCGCCGCCCTTAAGTGTGTAGAGTCCTGTGTCATTATCCTTCTTTACATAGTAGAAATTACTTGGAACGCCTGTCCAGCCCGTGAGCTCTGATCCATCCTGCTCTGTTATAGCCTTGCCATCCGTGGCGAACAGAACTCGGATATTGCTCTGGCCGCTGACTACCACGCTTCCCTTGTCGCCTGTTATCGTAACTTCCTTCACAAGTCCACTGTCATCTCTTCCCGTCACCATTATTGACTTGATCTTGCCAACCGATGTCGCAGACACATCCGAGCATCTTGAAAGGCCGGTCTCAACCGCATTTCTCATCTCATCTTCTGTGTATGTAACCGTCCACCTGTACATAGGAAGATTTCTCTCAACCACATCTGTGTCCGTCTTGCCATCCATGAAATCCCTGAATGCCGCTTCATCGCTGAAATATGGGATGTCCAGCGCCGTATTCTGAATACGTGTACATGTATATGGCATGCTTCCGCCCCACACCTGGTCACTCGTGGTAGTCGTTCCGCACGATGTTGAGAAATATACAGCATTTATGATCTCTCCGTTATATGTAGGTACAATTCCGGATGTGGACTGGACTGCATCTATGGAATTTCCCGTCTCAGGGAAGTTATTGTAGACCTGGCACGATGTTGTGTCATCAAGGTCTGCATTGTATCCCCTGTAGTTACTTCCAAGCTTTCTATATGTAAATCCTCTGGCGCAGATTGCCATAGCCTTGAGCGCCTCCGGGCTGTAGCTCGATGAAACCTCACTTGACACTACCCCATACAGATACTGTTCTATATCTACCTGATTGATGATCATGTATCCCGACGAATCCTTTGTTATCTCAAGGGCTCCGTGATACCTCGGGGTGCCGCTTGATTTGCTGAGACTCGATACTGTTATCATTCCATCCGAACTCTCAGGCTCAACTATGATGGATGAGGCCTTGTTGTCGCTGCCAAGTGATACAAATTCATCCGCCTTGTAGGTTTTCTTCTTGCCATCGCTCGTCACGTTAAATCCTGTACTGCAGGTAAATTCCACATAGCTCTGATAATAATCTCCGCCATTTGTCAGTATGACTCTGACACTGTTCTCCATACCGGATATAACGACTGACGATCCGCCATAGCCGCTGCCTCCGCTGGTTCTGTCGGCACCGGATGAGCTGCTGCCTTTGTCCTCTTTCTTCTTTGCAGCTACAGTACCTGCTCCCTGAATTGTGTAGTCATACTCCGCGATCTCTGTGCTGTCCGTGTCGGCTTCAACATATTGCTTCAGATCTCCCACCGGATCATCCGGCGCTTCTATAACTATGGTCTCCACTGAATTGCCATCGTTGTTATCATCCGTCTCTTCACCGACTCTGTTTTTACCTGTTATAATCATATATCCAACGACACATACCAGAATTATGGTTATGAAACTCACTATTTTGAAATTCTTATTGTATTTGATCTTCTGATACCATTTCTTCCGCTGATCTATTCGCATTCCCCTGTCTCCATTTCTCCGCAAATATATCCACATACAGAGAAAAAGCAGCATATACATGCTGCTTCTTCATCTTGTGTAATAAACTGAAATGCGCTCTTGCTTTTGAGTCCTAGCAGCGCTAGGTGGGCAACCGCAATTGTATATCTGCCTTCCACTAGAACTTATATAACGAGGCTTGACTTCAATAACAATGATATAGGAATCCCGTTTATTCAAATGTAGGTTCAAAATCACAAGAGACTTAATACATCTCAGCTATGAGCACATTATACCTTACCTTTACATCTCTTGCAAGAATTTTTCACGTGAACTTTGACCACTATAATTGACATTATATGCCTTCTTGAAATACCAATCTTACCTGTGTTAGAATGTAGATACTTATGGGAATTTATAATTATTTCCAAACATGAAAGGCAGGTGTTCACCAAATGGATAAAACCAGCTTACAAATGTTATTCGGCGTATTGCTCGGAGTATTTCTGCTTGCACTCATAGTCATCACTGTGGTGTATGTCAGAAGAAAGCTTGCCGATAAGCGCGAGGAGGCACTGAGAGATCTCGATCTCATGCAGGAAGAGGCTATCAGGGAGGAACAGAGCCAGAGCAAAGGGTACTGGATAAACCGTGATGACATCGAGGACGAGAATCAGGCTCATCTGCTCCGTTACTACCACTATTTCGATAATATCGATGAATGTATCCACGATCTCATAGTTGAGATGTATGACTGTGGATTTGTCAGGACAGAAGAGATATTTGTCGCAGCATACGGTGAGGAAGCACTCACACCTGATTCATTCATTTACATGACAGATGCTGACTGCGATCTGGAAAAGGCAAAGGCTGCACTTCCGCCTGTCAGTGAGAAGAGCCAGAAGATCATCTATGACCTCTGGTGCTCATATGTCGAAAAGCTTCTGAACACTGTTGAGATACACACAACCGATGCCAACAAAGATATAATCAAGGACGCACTTATGGTTTATGGCCGCAAAAAGATAACCATACTCCTGCGCAGTCCAGAATAAAATAAAACCTTTCAAAGGAGATTTACAAAATGAAAGATAACTGTATAGTAGCTCAGTCAGGAGGCCCTACCGTAGCGATAAATGCTTCGCTGGCAGGTGTCATAGATGGAGTAAAAAAGAGTAAGAAATTTACAAGAGTATATGGTGCGATTCACGGGATCCAGGGAGTGCTGGACAATAATTTCATAGATCTGTCCCTCATGGCCCTCTCAAAATTTCCTCTGGTAAATACTCTGGAGCTCTCCCCTGCAATGTACCTTGGCTCATGCAGATACAAGCTTCCTGATTTTGAGGTTGACTCAAAACCTTATGAGATAATATTTGACAGATTTGAGGAATATCAGGTTGCCGCATTCTTCTATATCGGCGGCAACGACTCTATGGATACAGTGGATAAACTCAGCAAATATGCAAAGAAGATCGGATCGGATGTGAAGATCGTCGGCATACCTAAGACCATTGACAATGACCTGTGCCATACCGACCACACTCCGGGATTTGGCTCTGCAGCCAAGTATGTTGCATCCACCATGCTGGAAATTGCCCACGACACTTACATCTACCAGATACCAAGTGTTGTCATCGTGGAGATCATGGGCCGTGATGCAGGCTGGCTCACCGCTGCATCCTGTCTGGCAAGAAATGACTACAGTCCTGCTCCTCATCTCATATATCTTCCTGAGGTAGACTTCGATGAGGATCAGTTTATAGAGGACATCAAAAATGTATTAAAGACTTCAAGATGTGTCATCGTGGCCGTATCTGAGGGTATACATGATAAGGATGGCAACTACATCAGCGCAACTTCTGCTGTGGCAGACAAGTTCGGACATGCCCAGCTCAGCGGAACCGGCAAGGCTCTCGAGAGTCTTGTTAAGGACAGAATGGATATAAAGGTTCGTTCCATCGAGCTCAATGTCCTCCAGAGATGTGCAGCGCATATTTCCTCAAGGACAGATATCAACGAGTCATTTGCACTTGGCCAGGCTGCTGTAAAATACGCCGCCGAGGGAATGACTGCTGTTATGTCCACGATCAAGCGAGTTTCTAACGATCCATACCAGTGGATCATTGAACCTGAGAATGTATCTCTCATCGCCAACCAGGCTAAGACAATTCCGCTTGAGTGGATCACACCTGAGAAGAATGACGTCACACCTGAGATGGAAGCATATCTCAGACCTCTTATAATCGGCGAGGTTTCCCTTCAGTACAAGGATGGACTTCCTATGTATCTGCCGGTAAACCATTTACTGTAAGGAGTTAGAACGTTAATTGTTCTTCTGACGGACGCCCACCCGCCCCGAAAGATGGATATATAGAATAAACCGCAATCACGTTTGCCTTTCTTCGTTTCAGCTTGCTTCTATCTGCATTCGGCTGCGAGCACGATAGGGACGTTGTACTCTCCGCCTCAGCACGAAGCGCTGAAACGAAGGAGATCTACACTAACGATTGCGGTTTATTCTATATATACATCTTTTTTCCGGGCGGGTGGGCTGACTAAAAACATCCATCTTATCTATAAGATAGAGAATTTTACATAAGTTCATGAAGCTAATTTTGTGTCAAGCAGATAACGCATCGTAATGGATACAATTTTTTCGCTTTTTAGCTTATTTTGGGGAATTAGATACAATTTGTAATTTTCTTGTATCTTTTTATAATTTTTGCGTCAAAAAGATAAAAAATTATCCCTAACACCTCAATATCTGTGGTATTAGAGATAATTTTCATAATCTTCCATCTATACTAGCAACAAGCCCCCGTCTATTAAAGTCACAACCATAGGTTGCACAGGCTGATACTATATAAGTTCGTATATCCTACTGCAGGTTTGTGTATCCGAGCAGCAGCTCTTCTACTGCCATGGCGGCCTCGCGGCCTTCGCGGATGGCCCATACTACAAGTGACTGGCCTCTGTGCATATCTCCAGCTACGAATACCTTTGGCACATTTGTTGTATATGAGTTTGGACATGGAGTCTTGACATTTGTTCTCTCGTTGAGTTCCACGCCAAAGCTCTCTGCCACATATGTCTGACATCCGAGGAATCCGGCTGCGATGAGTACCACATCACAGTCAACGATATACTCGCTTCCCTCTATCTCTGTCATAGTCATTCTTCCTGTCTCAGGATTCTTCTTCCAGTCGAGCTTCACACACTTGGCTGCCTTGACATTTCCGTCCTTGTCCTTGATGAATTCCTTGACTGTAGTCTCATATATTCTAGGATCATGTCCGTATACTGCTATTGCCTCCTGCTGACCGTAGTCTGTCTTGCAGATCTTCGGCCATTCTGGCCATGGATTGTCTGGTGTTCTTGTATCAGGTGCCTTTGGCATCATCTCAAGCTGTGTAACGCTGACAGCGCCCTCACGGACTGCTGTTCCCACACAGTCATTTCCTGTATCACCACCACCGATGACGAGAACATTCTTGCCTTTACAGTTCACGAACTGCTTGTCAGCAAAGCCCGAATTTACAAGGCTCATTGTCGTAGTCTTGAGGAAATCAACAGCGAAGTAGATTCCCTTTGCATCCCTTCCAGGTGCTTTTATATCTCTTGGATTGGCTGCACCACAGGCAAGCACAACTGCGTCGTATTCCTTGAGCAGATCATCAGCCTTCACATACTTGAGGTTCTTGTTCTTAAGATAACCTGTCATCTGATCATCCTTCGGACACGCAGCCTTCGCAGATGCCTTTCCGGTTGCAACCTCTGTGTTCAGTACGAACTTTATTCCTCTCTTCTTCATGACAGATATTCTTCTGTCTATGATCTGCTTCTCAAGCTTCATGTTTGGGATACCATACATGAGAAGTCCGCCCGGTCTGTCACTTCTCTCATACACAGTCACGTCGTGACCTCTGCCGATCAGCTGGTCTGCCACGGCCAGTCCCGAAGGACCTGAACCTATGACTGCCACCTTCTTGCCTGAGTGAACCTTTGGCTGTTTATCATTTACAAGGTCATTTGCAAATGCATACTCTATGATGGCTCTCTCGTTCTCACGGACCGACACTGGATCACCGTTTAAGTTACAGGTACATGCCTTCTCACAGAGAGCCGGGCACACACGGCTTGTAAACTCTGGGAAACAGTTGGTCTTACTGAGTCTTGCAAATGCCTGCTCAAGATTGTCGTTATAGAGCATATCATTCCACTCAGGAATCAGGTTGTTCAGCGGACATCCTGATGTCATTCCGCATATGTTCATACCTGCCTGGCAGAATGGAACGCCACAGTCCATACATCTTGCAGCCTGCTTTCTCTGCTCATCACGGCTAAGCGGAGTGTGGAATTCATTGAAATTCTTGATTCTGTCCTTAGGAGCAAGCTCTGCGCTTGTCTTTCTCTCATATTCTAAAAATCCAGTTGGTTTTCCCATTCCTACTTACCTCCGTTCTTAACCTTGTAGAATGCTTCGATAGCTGCCTTCTCGCGGCTCAGGCCCTTCTCCTCAAATGCAACTATCATATTCATCATCTTCTTGTAATCCTTTGGTATGATCTTCTTGAACTTTGGAAGATATCCCTCAAAGTCTTCAAGGATCCTCTTGCCTATCTCTGAATTGGTATAGTTTACATGATCCATGATGAGCTGCTTAAGTTCACTCACCTCGTACTTGTCCGTAACAGCCTCTATGGATATCATCTCTTTGTTCAGTCTCTTGTACAGATCGTTACCCATATCAAGAACATATGCGATACCGCCGCTCATTCCTGCTGCAAAGTTCTTGCCTGTTGTTCCCAGAACCACGACCTTACCGCCTGTCATATATTCACATCCGTGATCTCCAACACCCTCAACGACCGCTGTTGCGCCTGAGTTACGAACTGCAAATCTCTCGCCTGCAACACCATTGATGAATGCCTTACCACTTGTGGCACCGTACAGTGCAACATTTCCTATAATGATGTTATCCTCATGCTTATACTTTACTGAGCGTGGTGGATAAACGATCAGCTTGCCACCTGACAGACCCTTGCCGAAGTAATCATTGCTGTCGCCAACCAGTTCAAGTGTAAGTCCCTTTGGAATGAATGCACCAAAACTCTGTCCACCGGCACCGTTACATTTGACGATGTATGTGTCCTCATCAAGGGACTCGCCATATTTCTTGGTGATCTCTGATCCGAATATTGTTCCAACAGATCTGTCCGTATTGACCACATCAAGCTCAACACTCTTCTTCTGTCCCTTCTCAAGTGCAGGTCCGAGCTTCTTCATAAGTATCCTCATATCTACTGTCTTCTCAAGCTGGAAGTCATAAATATTCTTCTCATGATACTTGACCTTGTTCTGTGGCATATCCATATATGGATTATTGATTATCTTATCAAGGATTACATTTCTCTCATCTGCTCTGTCGCTGCTCATCAGGAGATCTGAGCGTCCAACCAGCTCATCAACTGTTCTGACGCCGAGCTTGCTCATGTACTCACGAAGCTCCTCTGCTATGAACAGCATAAAGTTCTTCACATACTCCGGCTTACCTCTGAATCTCTTTCTAAGCTCAGGATTCTGTGTTGCTATACCGACAGGACACGTATCAAGGTTACATACCCTCATCATGACACAGCCCATTGTTACAAGCGGTGCTGTTGCAAATCCAAACTCCTCTGCACCGAGCATTGCAGCTATGGCAACGTCACGTCCTGTCATAAGCTTACCATCAGCCTCAAGGATAACCTTATTTCTGAGGTCGTTCATTATAAGTGTCTGATGTGTCTCTGCAAGTCCAAGCTCCCAAGGAAGGCCTGCATAATGGATGGAGTTGTTAGGTGCTGCTCCTGTTCCTCCGTCATAACCTGAGATCAGGATGACCTGTGCTCCGGCCTTTGCAACACCGGCCGCTACTGTACCTACACCAGCCTCAGACACAAGCTTTACTGATATTCTCGCATCACGGTTTGCATTCTTGCAGTCGTAGATGAGCTGTGCAAGATCCTCTATCGAATAGATATCGTGATGTGGTGGTGGAGAGATAAGGCTTACACCCGGTGTTGAAAGTCTTGTCTTTGCGATCCATGGATATACCTTTCCGCCAGGAAGATGTCCGCCCTCACCAGGCTTTGCTCCCTGTGCCATCTTGATCTGTATCTCCTTGGCACTCACAAGATATCTCGATGTGACACCAAATCTTCCAGATGCAACCTGCTTGATGGCTGAGCATCTGTTCTTGCCATCCTTGCCTATCGTAAGTCTCTCTATCGACTCACCGCCCTCTCCTGAATTGGACTTGCCGCCCAACTCATTCATGGCGATTGCCATACACTCATGTGCCTCCTGTGATATACTTCCGTAACTCATGGCACCAGTCTTGAATCTCTTCACAATCTCGCTTGCAGGCTCGACCTCATCGAGTGGAACCGGCTTGTCAGCGAACTTGAAGTCCATGAGACCTCTCAGGTGGAATGGCTTCTGCTCATCGTGGAGCGCTGCTGTGTACTGCTCGAACAGCTTGTAATCACCGCGCCTTGTAGCCTCCTGAAGAAGATGTATAGTAACAGGATTGTACAGGTGCTCCTCCTTGCCGCTTCTGAACTTGTGTGCACCGATGCTTGTAAGGGCAAGGTTTGTGTTAAGTCCAAGCGGATCAAATGCTGATGAGTGAAGATCATCAACTGTCTTCTCAAGCTCCTTTATACCAGAACCGCCAACACGGCTTACTGTATTTGTAAAGTATCTGTCCACAACGTCCTTTGAAAGACCGATACACTCAAATATCTGTGATCCCATGTATGACTGGATCGTTGATACACCCATCTTGGATGCGATCTTTACTATTCCGTGGCATATTGCACTGTTGTAATCATCGACAGCCGCATTGAAATCCTTGTTCAGCAGATGTGAATCTACCATCTGCTTGATCGTCTCTATTGCCAGATATGGATTGACTGCACATGCACCATATCCGAGAAGTGTTGCGAAGTGGTGAACGTTTCTTGGATCAGCACTCTCAAGTATGATGGCAACAGCGGTTCTCTTCTTGGTACGTACCAGGTGCTTCTGCATTGCTGATACTGCAAGGAGTGATGGTATTGCCACATGATTCTCATCCACGCCTCTGTCTGAGAGAATAAGAATATTTACACCGTCCCTGTAGAGCTTGTCGGCCTCGATAAACAATCTGTCGAGAGCCTTCTCCATGGATGTGTTCTTATAATAAAGAATCGGAAGTGTTGCAACCTTAAGTCCGGGAACATTCATATTCTTAATCTTCAAAAGATCCGTATTTGTCAGTATTGGATGGTTGATCTTCAGCACATGACAGTTCTCCGGCTTCTCCTCGAGGATGTTACCGTCCTTTCCGAGATATACCGATGTGGATGTGACAACTTCCTCTCTGATCGCATCGATTGGAGGATTTGTAACCTGTGCAAATAACTGCTTGAAGAAGTTGAACAGTGGCTTGTGGCTGTTCGACAGGACTGCAAGCGGAGTGTCAGTACCCATGGCGCTGATAGCCTCTGCACCTTTTTCTGCCATAGGATATATCGTGTTCTTGAAATCCTCATAGGTATATCCAAATGCTTTCTGAAGTCTTGCTCTCTCCTCGTCTGTATACTCCTGAACTCTGATATTCGGAATCTTCAGATCAGCGAGATGTACAAGATTGCTGTCTACCCACTCTCCGTAAGGCTTTGCAAGCGCGTATTTCTCCTTGATCTCCTCATCTGAGATAAGACGTCCGTTCACTGTATCTACCAGAAGCATCTTACCAGGTCTGAGTCGGTCTTTCTTCACGATCTTGGATGGATCAACGTCCAGGACTCCGACCTCAGACGAAAGTACAAGGTAATCATCATCTGTTATATAGTATCTCGATGGTCTAAGTCCATTTCTGTCAAGGACTGCTCCCATGAGCTCACCGTCTGTAAATAATATAGAAGCAGGGCCATCCCAAGGCTCCATCATGGTTGCGTAATATTGATAGAAGTCCTTCTTCTCCTGGCTCATAGCTCTGTCGTTCTCCCATGGCTCAGGAATCGTGATCATGACTGCCATAGGAAGTGGTATTCCGTTGAGCACGAGGAACTCAAGACAGTTGTCAAGTCTTGCGGAATCCGATCCATCCGGATCAAGAACAGGCATAACCTTGTACATCTCATCCTGCATGATGGTCGACTCCATAGTCTCCTCACGGGCGATCATCTTGTCCTCATTTCCTCTTATGGTATTGATCTCACCGTTATGACACAGATATCTGTATGGATGAGCTCTGAGCCATGATGGTGTTGTATTCGTTGAGAATCTTGAATGAACAAGTCCTATTGCTGACTCATAGTCCGGATCCTGAAGGTCGTTGTAGAACATCCTGAGCTCACCGACAAGGAACATTCCTTTATATACTATTGTCTTGCTTGAAAGTGATGGAACATATGTGTCATCATTACTCTCCTCAAATATTCTTCTGACAAAGTAGAGTTTTCTGTCGAAGTCCATACCAGACTTGACTGTCTCTGGTCTTCTGATAAATGCCTGCATGATGCATGGCATGACATCTATTGCCTTCTTGCCAAGTATACCAAGTGTTGTCGGAACCTCCCTCCAGCAAATGAACTCGAGGCCTTCCTTCTCCACTATAACCTCAAACATCTTCATTGCCTGCTTGCGGGCCAGTTCTTTCTGTGGAAAGAAGAACATTCCTATTCCATAATCGCCTTCCTTTCCAAGGTCATATCCAAGCTCAGCTAAAGCCTTGGTGAAGAACTTATGTGATATCTGAAGGAGTATACCTACACCGTCTCCGGTCTTACCCTCTGCGTCCTTTCCTGCTCTGTGCTCAAGATTCTCAACAATCTTGAGGGCATTGTTCACTGTGTCATGTGTCTTTATACCCTTGATATTGACAACGGCACCGATACCACAGTTATCGTGCTCAAAACTTGGGTCGTATAATCCGGTATTCTCCGCTCTCTTATTCTCAATCATGTCCTGTTCCGTCCTTTCCATGTTTTTGTCATTCACAACGATATTTTGCTTTTAGCTTTTGTTTCTCAAGTAAATGTTGATATTTTTGTATTTTTCTCAAGTCGTTTATCGTTTTTGATATATTACTACCATTTACACTGTTTGTAAACAACTTTTTTCAATAAATTATCTGACAGTTTTTGTTTCGAAAACAATGTTCTGTAATGTATATACAATTTCTCATGTTGTAGCCATTATTTAAGCATCTGATGTCTCATATCTCAACGTCCAAGATGCATAAAAAAAGGAAGCCCCATATCTGAAGCTTCCTTGCTTAATTATTATGTTTAGTTTTTTATTCCTCGATGATCATTCCCTTTGGAGGAGTTGTTATCGTCCTAAGATCTCCGTCCTCGTCGCTTCCGTCTGATATTCCATCACCAGGAGCCTCAGTTGTCACCTTGACCTTCTGTGCCTTAACACCTGATATGCCCTCTATATTGCTGCTTATCTGCTTCACTGTGCCTGATATGACGTATTTGTCAGCACCATACAGATATTCATGTAATGCCTCCACATTGGATGCCATATCAGCAGCCACAAGGCAGTTACCCTTGTCCGAGAGTTCCTTTGCCTCATATGCAAATGGGAATCCTGCGGTATCTACAACCTTATATCCAGCCACATCCTTGACAAGAGCATGTATATCGTCCTTGTTAAGACTTGTTGATATACATTTAAATGATACATCTACAAATGAATCAAGTGAACCTGTGTCTGCACTGAGCAGCTTGTCTATAACCTTCATGAGGACTATTCTCTGTCTCTCTGTTCTTGTTATATCTCCCTGTCCAGTGGATCGTATTCTTGAATATGCAACTGCCTGCTGTCCATCAAGAGTATACTCTCCTGCCTCAGTTATTCCTGATGAATATTTGCCTGACAGGCTTATCTGCTCTGCAAGGTTCTTATTGAAGTTGTTCACCTCTTCATCAAAGACCTTGACATCAACGCCTCCAACAGCATCGATTATACTTGCCATTGCACTGAAATCAACTGCCACATAATCTGTGATATTCAGGTCGAGATTGGTGTTCAGTGTGTTGATGGCTGTAACCGCACCGCCGAGCTGGTATGCGTAATTCACCTTCTGTGTGGTATCCATGGAACCGCTTGCTATCTCCATCAGAGTATCTCTGTATACAGATACAAGCTTGATCTCCTTGGTGCTCTCATTGATGCTCACTATCATTATACTGTCACTGTTAGTTCCCGCATTCATATTCGAATCTCTGGAATCCACTCCGTAGAGTGCAATGGCGCGATATCCCTTGGTCGCATCCTTGACACCGTCATTGACAAGTATCTGATCTGCACTTATCTCATTGATATCCATCTCATTGTACTTCATTCTGGCATAATTCTTGACATATATTATACATATGAGTATAAACAGTGCAAGCAGGACAAAGAACGCTATCGCCCACACTCTTGTACTGATGTTAAGCTTCTTTCTCTCCGGATTGACAACCTTTGGATCAGCCTCATCGAGAAGGTTCTCCCTGAAGAACTTTTCGCTGTCTGACTCCTCGTCCTCCTCAGGCTCTTCCTCATCATCCTCAAGCTCCACTTCATCGAAGCCCAATGCTTTGCCTATGTCTCCAAGTCCCAGATCAGCCGTATCTGATTCCGAATAACTGAGCTTATCCTCATCAATATCCTTCTCTATACGGTCAAGCTCATCCATGTCCAGCATGTCATCTGTTCTTCGGGATGATACTGTCGAAGCCTCTTCCACAGGCTCTGCCTCTGCAGCTTCCTCGACCTCATCGTCAAGGACAGGCTCCGTGTTCTTCTCCAGAATATCTGCCGGCTCAGTCTTCTGTTCATGCTCTTCTACTGGCTGTGTGGCAATTTCTACAACTTCCGCCTCACTCTCCTGCGGCTCAGTGATCTTGTTGTCTTCCTCAACAGGCTCTTCTTTTTTCTCTGCTTCTTTCATCTGCTGGCGGCGCTCAAGCTCCTGCTGAACCTTAAGTTTTCTTGCCTCTTCGCGGGCATTCTGCTCTCTCTCGAGCTCCAGCCTCTCAACCTCAGCCTTTGCCTTTGCAACATTTCTCTGGGTGCGTTCCCACGCTTCACGTCTAAGCTCTTCATGTCTTGTCTGCACATCTGTCTCAATATTGTCAACTTCTCTGAGCAGATTGTCCACAGATGAGCTTCCTGTGCTCTGTACACTCCTGCGTGGTCTCTGGGCAGCTTTTGAAGGTCTCGGCACGTTACTCTGATTGCTCTGTGTCCTCTTCACCGGACCTCTGTCCACAGCTCCGTCTGCTGCAGGCTGTCCGGTCTGTCTCTGCTTTGCCCGGGCCTCACTCTTCACTCTTCTCGCCCTGCTGTCCTCGTGATAATACTCGTCATAATTCTCTTCCGGCTTCACAGGTCTGGAAATATTCTTCTGAGGCTTCTTCTCCGGTTTCTTTTCCGGTCTCTTATCAGCCTTTCTCTCCGGTTCAGGATCCCGTCTTTTTTCTTTCTTCTTTTTCTTTTTATCCCCGAACAACAATGATCCTATCAATCCACCATCGTCAAGATAATCATCATCGTCATCCAGCCAATCCATGTCCTCGTCGTACCTGGATCTCATTCCATTTTTCTTCTTATTATCCATTGGAACTCCTTTTTCAAATATCTAAAAATGTCGTTACCTCGCTCTATAATACATTATATTTTTTCCTTTTACAACATGTATTATATCTTAATTAGTATAAACACCTTCATATTAACACTATTTTATTTGACACATGATGTATAAAAAAGTATACTTATATTAATAATGTCTAAATATAAACTCTTATTTTAAGGAACAGGATATGGATACTACTAATAATATTACTTTGTCGGTGGTTATGCCCGCCTACAACGAAGAACAGCACATCAAGGACAATCTTCTTGAGACCAGCCGAATACTCAGCAGTTTTCTTCATCGCTATGAGATAATCGCTGTGAACGACGGCAGCAAGGACGCCACTGGACAACTTATTGCAGAGGCAGCCGAAATGGATTCTCATATTGTAGATACAGGATATGATGTCAATCAGGGAAAGGGACATGCTATCACAACCGGAATTGCCAAAGCTTCCGGCAAATATATAGCATTTCTTGATTCAGACCTTGAACTCAGTCCATCTCTTCTCAAATCATTTATGAAACAGATGAGGGACACAAGTTCTGACATAGTCATAGGATCAAAACTCCACCCTGAATCCAAGCTTGATTATCCTCCTATTAGAAGAGTCATGAGCTACAGCTACTATATTATGCTCAAAATGTTGTTTCACCTTGGTATTCATGACACACAGACCGGAATAAAGCTTTTCAAAGCAGAGGTCATAAAGCCGATTGCCGAGAACCTTTCCATATCGAGCTATGCATTTGATATTGAGATCCTTGTGGCTGCACACAGACAGGGATATACGATATCCGAAGCTCCTATCGTCCTGAATTACAGCAGGGATGATGCAGCAGATGGAAGAAGGATCAAGATCAAGGACATTTGGAAGGTATTCACAGACACCATTGAGATCAAGAAGAAATACCATTAATTTAGGGATTATACACGGAGAGAGAAAATAAATACAAACTACACATTTATTAAGGAGATTTTTATGAATTACGAAAACGCTTACAAGCTTCTCGAAGAAAAAGGACAGCTACACTTATTAAAGTATTATGATACTCTCAGCGAGGCTGAACAGACAGCACTCCTGAACCAGATCAGTGAAATTGATTTCTCACTTATCGATATGATCGGACACAATTCATCAGGAAGTGATTCTGATATCGCTCCCGTTGCAGCTCTCCAGATGGACAGCATTGCAGAAAAGTATGATATATACAAGAACGCAGGCCTTGAAGCCATCAAAGCTGGCGATCTGGCACTGGTCCTCCTGGCAGGTGGTCAGGGCACCCGTCTTGGATTCTCCGGTCCTAAGGGAACCTTCAACGTCGGTGTCACCAAGGATATGTTTATATTCCAGCTTCTCATCGAGCACACCCTCGATATTGTGAAGATGGCAGATACCTGGATCCATTTCTTCATCATGACCAATGAGAAGAACCACGATGACACAACATCATTCTTCAAAGAGCATGACTACTTCGGTTACAATCCTGAATATGTTCATTTCTTTAAACAGGAAATGGTCCCTTCAGTGGACTTCAACGGCAAGATATATCTCGAGGAGAAGGGAAAGGTTGCCATGTCTCCTAACGGCAACGGTGGATGGTTCTCATCCCTCTGCAAGGCAGGCCACCTCGACAAGCTCACGAAATACGGAATCAAGTATATAAATGTATTCTCAGTTGACAATGTACTTCAGAGAATCGCAGACCCAGTATTCCTCGGAGCAGTTCTCACAGAGGGCTTCCTCTCCGGCGGAAAGGTTGTCAAAAAAGCATACCCTGACGAGAAGGTTGGCGTCCTGTGTACTAACCACGGAAAACCATATATCGTCGAGTATTATGAACTCACAGATGCCATGCGTGATGAGCGCGATGCCAACGGAGATTACGCTTACAACTATGGAGTTACATTAAACTATATCTTCCCGGTTGACAGACTGATGAAGATCATGAATGAAAGTATGCCTCTCCACATCGTCAAGAAGGCTATCCCTTATGTCGGTGAGGATGGAGAGATCGTCAAGCCATCAGAGCCAAACGGCTACAAATTTGAGACACTGGCTCTCGATATGATCGCTTATATGGGAACATGTCTTCCATTTGAGGTCGACAGAGATAAGGAATTTGCTCCTATAAAGAATGCTACAGGAAATGATTCTATAGACTCAGCCAGAGAGCTCCTCAAAAAGAACGGCTACACACTTTAATCCATGAATATATAACAAAATAACAGGTCGATGGTATATGCCATCGACCTGTTATTTTTATTCTGCCTCATTCTTCTGCTGTTTTTCTTTCTCTCTTCGGAATATCTCATCTATTGCTTCCCTGACAAGCTCTGACATAGATACCTGTCGCACCGCCGCACATTCACTGAGCTTCCGATGAGTATCTGTATCTATCCTAAGTCTCAGGATCGTATCTTTTCTCTTTTCCGTCGGCCTTCCCGGGCCTCTCTTCTTATTGTCATCCGTCATTTCTTTTCTCCGCCATATAATTTATTCCTATCAGAACAGATATTTTACAACACCATTTACCGCATAACACATGAAGTAAAAGCAGCTTCTTATAACTCCATATCCAACTTTTCTGTATACGGCAAAAGTCTTTTTTGCAGACGACAGTTTTGAACCAGACTTACTGTTTCTCATCTGCCTGTATAATAGCAACGGCTCATTTATCGCAACCGAGCTTCCGTATTCCTTCAGTATCTGCAGCCAGCAAATATAATCCTCATGGATATCGTCGTTGCCCATCGGATATCTGAGTGCAACCTGTCTGTCCATCACAACCGATGAACAATTGATCACATTTCCTCTGAGCAGCATCTTATAGGTGACCTTTTCAGGAACTCCGATCACTTTTCCCGTTCTGGATCCGTCTTCGTTCACAAGCTCCCTGGCCGTAGAACACAGAACCGCACCTGTCTGCTCCATAAGCTTCAACTGTTTAGCCAGTTTATCAGGCTGCCACTGATCATCCGAATCTATAAATGCAACGTATCTGCAAGTTGCAGCCGCAACCCCGCGGTTACGCGAAGCTGCAACTCCCATATTTTTTTCATTTCTGATGATATTCACACGGTCATCTTCCGCGTATCCATCAAGTGCTCCTGTCAGATCATCCGTCGAACAGTCATCAACTATTATGACCTCCACAGGAATCCCCTGCTTCATAACTGAATCCACCGCAGAATAAATGGTTCTGCTGCTGTTATACGCCGGAATTATCACCGATACTTTTTCTCCAGTCATCACACACACCTACATCGATATATATCGCTTATTATTTATCTTTTTTCTGCACAGTCTTTACGAGATCATAGAATGCATCCTCCGCCTCATCCAGGCCCTCAGGCTTCACATTTATCGGTGAAGGTATCTGAACCTTCTCGCCATCCCTGAGTGCTGTTGTCATATTGGATGCAATTCCCTCTGATGTCTCCTTCTGGAACATGATCTTTACCGTCAGGAGCATCAGCTTGAGATCAAGCCATATTGAATACTGCTCATAATAGGTAAGATCCAGCTTAACCTTATCTCTAGGGGTTGTGTTGTATTTGCCGTAAACCTGTGCATATCCCGTAAGTCCGGCCTTCATCTTGAGTCTGTAGTCAAACTCAGGGAATGTCTTCTTATAAAGCTCGGCGATCTCCGGTCTCTCAGGTCTCGGTCCGACAAGTGACATATCTCCCTTGAGAACATTGAAAAGCTGTGGCAGCTCATCCAGATGAAGCTTTCGAAGCCATTTGCCCACAGGGGTTATTCTGTCATCATCCTTCTTCGCAAGCTGTGCTCCACCTGCCTCTGAGTCCATCTTCATACTTCTGAACTTGATGATCTTGAACACCTTGCCATTCAGCGTCAGTCTGTCCTGCTTATAGAATACCGGACCTCTGTCATACAGCCATATCGCAAGTGCTGATATGAGCATAAATGGTGAGGCTATGACAAGCAGTATAAATCCACATATAACATCCATGATCCTCTTAATGATCATATCGTCACCGGTAAGTCCCTGATTTCGTGATAAGAGGATAGGCGTATCGAACAAATGAATAGGCTCAGCTCCAAGTATGATTATGTCGGAAAGCTTTGGCACAACATACGATCTGATGGAGTGTTCAAAACAATACTTCACAAGCTCATTTCTTATATAAGCCTTTGTCTCGCAAATGATTACTCCATCGTACTGAAGTATCTTCTCCTTGATCGCCTGCTCGCCCTCGCTGACATGTATTCTGTCTTCTATTACATACTTGTCCTTACGGGCATTGATCTTGTCTATGAACTCCATCGGAGTCTTATATCCATATACCAGCAGCAGATGCCTTGGCGGATACATCTTCGCATACAAAAATCTACACGCAAATATCCAAAGCAATATCACTATCACTTCAAGCCCGGTTACCTTTAACAATGGTACCGGATTTACATAGTCACGACAGATTATACAGAGCTGCAGGTAACCAACTACATTAGCACACACGAGAGCCAGCAGCTGTGAGTAAACTATATCAAGCAGTCTAAAGAATCCGACTCTGTAACCACCATAAAGCTTGGTGAAAAGTATGATGATGATTCCATACATTCCGATAACCGCCCAGTTTCCTCTTCTCCAGAACGGAAGCGTAAGCGTTACCTCATAGTCCCGGTACCACATGAGTCCAAACAGCACCAGCTCCGCTGCGATGAGTACGCAGGCCTCCCCCACTGTTATGAGACGTTTGTATCTGTCCCTCTTTCTAACTCTTCTGTTTTCTTCCATAATTACAGCATCTCCCTAAGCATCTTGTTGACAGATCCAGGATCTGCTTTACCCTTCATAGCTTTCATAACCTGTCCGACAAGTGCTCCGAGAGCCTTCTCCTTGCCGCCTCTGTAATCATCAACAGCCTTTGGATTGTTATCTATGGCTGCCTGACATGCCTCCTTAAGTGCATTGTCATCCTGAACAGTTGCAAGTCCGTTATCCTTGACATACTTCTCAGGATCTATATTATCTGCAAATATCTTTTCGAACACTTCCTTTGCAACACCACCGTTGATAACCCTGTCATCAACAAGCTTGATGAGCTTCGCAAGATTCTCCGCTGAAAACTTCAGGTCTTCCGCATCAACACTGTTCTCCTTCATCAGTCTCATGGTCTCTCCCATGATCCAGTTGGAAACCTTCTTTGCAGGTGCTCCCAGTGCGATAGCGTCCTCAAACAGATCTGCCAGCTTCTTGGAGGCCGTGATGATGTCTATATCATAGTCAGGAATCGCATATTCCTCTTTGTATCTTATCTTCTTCTCGTCTCTGAACTCAGGCTGTGCATCCCTTACCTGCTGGAGCCACTCATCGCTGATGTGGATAGGTACAAGGTCAGGATCAGGGAAATATCTGTAATCCTGTGCATCCTCCTTGGATCTCATAGGATATGAATACTCCTTAGTATCATCCCATCTTCTTGTCTCCTGGACAACATTTTCACCAGACTCGATGAGATCGATCTGTCTCTCTCTCTCATTCTCTATGGCTCTGGCAATGGCCTTGAATGAGTTCAGGTTCTTGGTCTCTGTACGTGTGCCAAACTCCTCTGAGCCAACCTCTCTGATTGAAAGATTGACATCAGCACGCATGGATCCCTCATTCAGCTTACAGTCTGAAGCTCCGAGATACTGTATCGTCTCCCTGAGCTTTTCAAGATATGCTATTACATCCTCAGCAGATCTCATGTCAGGCTCAGATACTATCTCTATAAGAGGCACACCTGAACGGTTGAAATCCACAAGTGAGCTGTCTGTATATGGATCATGGACAAGCTTACCTGCATCCTCCTCCATATGTATCTCATGAATCCTCACATATTTCTTAACTCCGTCAACCTCTATCTCAACCTTACCGTCCCTGCATATTGGATAGTAGAGCTGTGATATCTGGTAGTTCTGTGGGTTGTCCGGATAGAAATAGTTCTTTCGGTCAAACTTGCAATTCTGTGTGATCGTACAGTTGGTTGCAAGACCAACCGCAATCGCTTTATTCACAACCTCTTTGTTAAGTACCGGGAGTGAGCCCGGCATTCCTGTACATACAGGACATGTATGTGTATTCGGTGCTCCTCCAAATGCTGTGCTGCAGCCGCAGAATATCTTCGTCTTAGTCGCAAGCTCTACATGAACCTCAAGTCCGATGACTGTCTCATATGTCTTTGCCATCTCTTACAGCCCCCTTTCTGAAACCTGTGCAGGTCTCTTGTACTCTCTAGTCTGCTCAAATGCATACGCTGCCCTGATAATGGTCTTTTCGTCAAATGCGTCACCAACCATCTGCACACCTATAGGCATTCCATTCTTGTCAGTTCCACATGGAAGTGATATTCCCGGAAGGCCTGCAAGATTTACAGGAACAGTGTACACATCGCCCAGATACATCTTGATAGGATCTGAGAGTGACTCTCCCATTTTTAGTGCTGTTGTAGGTGCAACAGGTCCAAGGATGATATCATACTTCTCAAACGCCTTGTCATATGCCTGTTTGATGAGAGCCTTTGCCTTGAGGGCCTTTACGTAATACGCATCATAGTAACCTGAGCTCAGTACAAATGAACCGAGCATGATTCTTCTCTTTACCTCAGGACCAAATCCCTCCGAACGACTCTTCTTGTACATGTTGTGGAGATCTGTATACTCTGATGTTCTGTATCCATACTTTACTCCGTCAAATCTCTCAAGATTAGAGCTTGCCTCTGCTGATGCTATAATATAGTACGCAGGGATAGCATACTCAACCATACCGAGATCAAACTCCTCAACGATAGCACCCTTTGCCTTCAGAGCCTCAGCCACTCCGTACACGGCTTCCTTTATCTCAGGCTCAAGTCCCTCTGTGAAATAATCTCTCGGAAGTCCGATCTTAAGCCCCTTCACATCATCCACAAGTGCACTTGTGAAATCATTGTCATCTCTGTTAACTGATGTTGAGTCCTTCTTGTCATACTGTGATATGATCTCAAGGATCGTCGCACAGTCCTCTACATTCTTCGCAAGTGGTCCGATCTGGTCAAGTGATGAACCGTATGCTATAAGTCCGTATCTTGACACTCTTCCATAGGTTGGCTTGATTCCAGTAACACCGCAGAATGAAGCCGGCTGTCTGATAGATCCACCGGTATCTGAACCGAGGGCACATGGCACCTCCTCACCGGCAACTGCTGCCGCTGATCCACCTGATGAACCACCTGGAACTCTATCTGTATCCCATGGATTTCTTGTCTCACCGAAATATGATGTCTCGGTTGTACTTCCCATGGCAAACTCGTCCATGTTAGTATGTCCTACTATAACCGCTCCTGCTTCCTTGAGCTTCACAACGGCCTCAGCAGTATATGTCGGAACAAAATTTGACAGAATCTTGGATGAACAGCTTGTCTGCACACCCTCCTGGCACATATTGTCCTTTATTGCTATCGGCACTCCTGCAAGAGGACCATTGAGCTCTCCCGCATCTATCTTCTTCTGCACTTCCTCAGCCTGGGCAAGTGCTCCTTCACGATCAACCGTGACAAAACTATTATAATCTTTCTCGCACGCCTCGATGCTGTCAAGACAGGCCTGTGTCGCTTCAACTACGCTCACCTGTCCATCTTTAATAGCTTTTCCCAGCTCTACAGCCGTCATACCCATTAAATTCACTTCAGCCTACCTCCTAGTCAAATGTCTTTGGCACCTTGTAGCAGCCATCCTTCTGCTCTGGCGCATTCTTCAGCATGTTCTCTCTGTCGTCTCCATTTACAACAACGTCCTCACGGAACACATTGTTGTATGGGAATGTATGGCTCATAGCCTCCACACCGTCTGTATTAAGTTCATTCAGTTTGCTGACATAATCAAGCATGTCTGACATATCCTTCTTTGCCTGCTCCTTCTCCTCCGGGGAGAGCTCAAGCTTTGCAAGGATTCCAACATAATCAATTGTCTCATCAGTTATCGTCATGTTCTTGTTCTCCTATCTTTAATGAGCAAAAATAAAGAATGTGCCTTCTTATTATTCTGTGTCAAATAATGTAAACACATTCTCCCGCCATGGTATTTTGTACCACAAAATTCCTCTAAAATATATCACATCCCAGGATATTATGCAAGACTATGGGCATTTTTACCTGTATTACGCAAAACACCGCCATGTAAAACGCTGCATACATGGCGGTGCTGTAGCCCAGCTCTATGTCCTATTTCAATAGAATATGTCTACTTTCTTATTTTTTTATATATTAATATCCCCGCACTTCCCATAAGAGCCAGAATAACCACAACTGCCGTTTCTTTTACAGGCAGCCGATCACCTGTATCGGGATGTCTCACCGGCGGAGTGCTGCGCGTGGTTGTCATGGTTATTGTTGTTCCAGTTGTGCTCCATGGTGTGTGTTCCGTGGTCGACTCTGTAGTTGTACCCGTCGCAGTTTCTGTTGAGGTATTCTCCGTGGTTATTCCTGTCGTTGATTCTGTTGTCGTGTCTTCCGTTGTTGTATCTTCTGTTGTTGTGTTCTCTGTTGTGGTATCCTCTGTCGTTGTGTCCTCCGTGGTCGTGTCCTCGGTTGTCGTATCTTCCGTCGTCGTATCTTCTGTCGTCGTATCTTCCGTCGTCGTATCTTCCGTTGTGGTATCTTCTGTTGTGGTGTCCTCTGTTGTTGTATCCTCTGTCGTTGTATCCTCCGTTGTAGTATCCTCCGTTGTCGTATCTTCTGTCGTCGGCTCCTCATCTGGGAAATCAGTTCCCGGTACTCTGTGAAACTCTCCGCCATTTGAGAATACTTCACTCACCACACAACCATCCCAGTTGTGTCCGAAATTTACCGCCGCCTCCGGTGCTATCACGGTTCCAAACCCTCTGCCCACAAATGATATACTGCCACTGAATTGTCCATCAGATGCTGAACTGTCATAAAAATTAAAGTACATTCTGTTGTAGGCATTATAATAATTGCTATTTTCATTTGCCTTTGCATCGCTCTTGCTTCCGAGTATCAGATCGCCCAGAACAGCATCCTGAATACCTGCCAGATCAATATTCATGAGCAATACTGTGTCACCATCATAATCCGGGAATTCAAAATATATCGGGTTGGTACTTGCAGAAAGCTGACTGTAATCCATGGACACCACGTGCAGCCCACTGCCGTTCACCGACACACTTCTATTATTCATATCATCAGTGATGTCAACAATCACGGTACCCTCTGTATCTGAATAAGTCCGAAGTTTCTGACTATAGTCAATAAACTTTCTCTGTATATCTTCCATATCTGCATATTTAGAATATTCACCATCCTCTGCAATTTCTGCATCGGTTCTGACATTTGCCGGACTGTCAAGCTTTGTCTCTGAGCCATCATTCATGCGGATATATATTTCACCGCCATCTGCTCTCCTAACTTCCGCACCTGTATAAAGCATATCAGTTCCTGCATCCGACACACAGCCACACATCCGTTCCGCATTTTCAAAGTAGAATTCCTCATATACTCCATACGAATTTCTGAGTCCCGAGTTGGAATTTGCACTGAGTGTCTTTGTGATAAAGTTACTGTGAAGATGTGTCTGTGCATACAGTGTGTCAAAGCATATCACCCCAAATTCCCCCATCAATTCTGTGGTGGTTCTGTCCTGCAGCACATAACTTCCATCATCCGGCTTCGCAAAAGCTCCTATAGTTCCCGCCGTCGCGCAAAGCACAAAAACCATCGCCACTGTAACTGCTATGAGCTGCATAGTCTGAAAGCACATCCCATTATCATGGTTACCTCTCATTCAATGTCCGCCTTAACTATTTCGTCTCAAATACATAGTATTCAACAGACTACCCGCATATTCGTTATAATAAAAAAATACCCGAACAGATTCGACATAATTTTCACTATGTCTTATCCATCCGGGGATGAACCAGGCAGGTCAGAATGGTCTCTCAGGATCAACCATATGCCTTATTTTGCCCGCCTCCGTGTTCTTAAGTCTCTACTCTATGATACTCACTATCTCCTCAGAGTCAGCCTTGACTTTATATGTCTCACCTATGTCAAGTTTGTCATATATAGACTTTTCAACTTTATATGTCTTTTCCTTATCCTTCACTTCACATGTGACTTCATATTCAACTGATTTTTTTCCTAGCCTCTCCTTGTCTGTGAGCTGGGGATCCGGGTATTCCGGTGTCTTTCCACCGCCCTCGGCGGTCTCCGTCCTGTCGTACTTCCACCGCCATATTGTATAATAATACTTCGTCCTGTATATAGGCTTATCTCTATACACCGGAACAGACCTCGTTCTCGTCACATATCCATAATCGTCCACATCATTTGCAACTTCAGAGAAGGTTCCATCTCCATTGTCCTCATAGCTGTACTCCACATGGGAACCTATCACCTCATATGAATCATAGGTCTCCTCACGCTCACCAACATATTCCTGTTCAGTATGGTGCACCTCTTGTTTCGTGGTCTTTAGCGTGGCACCCTCGGGGAGTTCCCAGTCGTCTTCATCACACAGAAGATATTTCTCCACATCAACACTGGTCTTCCATGTCATATCCTTGACTGTGACTGTCCTCTTCTTTGGCATGGCTATGATCGCCGTAAGTCCGATTATAGCCGCTATCACAAGCATGCCGATCAGCACTATCTTCCATGCTCCAAATGAATGTCCACCTTTTCGATTGCCCTGGCCTCCGTTTTGTCCGCCGGCAGCCATTCCTGTACCAGATGCATTTCTGGCATTCCTTGCGTCCTGCTCTTTCCTGACGTCAAAATACGCCTTATCCTTCGCACCTCGTTCAGCACCGCAGCTGCTGCACCGTGTGTTAAGAGCTGAATTGTAATTGCCACAATGATCACATAACCAGTCGGCACCTTTTCCCTTTGTCTGACTCTCCTCCGCGGACAAATACCGCACTCCATCCATATAGAACTTAACTTCCTGTCCCCTCGGCTTTCCGCAGGACGGACACTCACGCTTCGTTCCTTCTATATGTTTCGTACTACAATATGGGCAGTCCCAATACCCCATTACAAGTTTTCCCATACGCAATATCCTCCCCATATATACTACAGATAACTTACCTGCGCAGCAACATCATAATCATGTGGTGTCTTGTTATCAGTCTTGTGTCCAACGGCAAGTGCTATCTGGAATGAATATCCCTCCGGTATTGCAAGTGCCTTGTCAAAATATGCTTTTTTCTCCCCGTGAAGTGCATCATACACGCAGCCGATTATCAGATTTCCGAGCCCCATGCTCTCTGCCGCTATAGCCATATTCTGAACTGCAATTCCTGAATCCACCTTGCTCCACTTGAAGTCATCCTCAGCGCTTAAGAATATGAGCACCGGAGCCTCATAATAGAAATTGTGAGGCTGCTTATCCTGTCCGCGAAGTGCACGCTTCTCTGCATCAAGCTCTTCCAGAATTGGAGCATCACCCTTAACAACTGTAAAATATATCTCTTTCTTATTCATACCTGTAGGTCCCTGAAGCCCAGCTTCGATGACCTTCTCAAGCTGCTCCTTCGTAACCTCTTCATCACTGTATGCTCTCGCTGAGCTTCTCTTTTTTATTACCTCTAATACCTGATTATCCATTGTCTTTTACCTCCTATTCTGTCATTCCTATACCGTTATCTCTATCTGATTATCCTCTATGCAGACCACACAGCTCTCATAGTATCCATCGCCTGTCGTCCGCGGTCCACTTGTCACCTCATAGCCATCCTCCGCAAGCTGTCTGGTAAGCTCATCCACTTTTTCTTTGCTTCCCACACTGAACGCTATATGTATCAATCCTGTTCTGTTAAGTGTCTTTTCAGGATCATCCATTCCCGGCCTGTTCATTATCTCAAGCCTTGCGCCATCATCAAATGTGAGAAAATATGAACGGAAGTCCGTCGTTTTATTATGATATCCCTCATTTGCTGATGCTCCCAGATATTTCTCAAAAAAATTCTTCGCAGCTTCAAGATCATTCACATACATCGCAACATGCTCAATTCTCATAAATGCAACTCCTCATTATCTTATACGCTACACTCAGATAGACAAACTACTATATGCATGCTGCTATAGGCATGCTATATAAGCTATTTTAACCCAATGCCACATTTTACACAATGGCATAAAAATATCACCTTTATCCATTTGTATGAATAAAGGTGATATCCCGTTAAAAGCAACGTCTGTAATCAGCCCGTTACACAATTTCATTCTTAGAGCATTCCCTCAAGAGTCTCTCTGATAGCCTTGATGAAGTTCTCACTGTTGAGGACTGTTGGGTTCTCAAGAGTTGTGATGAGAGCCAGATCCTTTGTCATCTTGCCATCCTCGATAGTCTTGATGGTTGCAGCCTCAAGCTTGTCTGCAAAATCCTGAAGTGCCTGGATTCCATCAAGCTCTCCACGCTTTCTGAGTGCTCCTGACCATGCGAAGATAGTTGCAACTGAGTTGGTTGATGTCTCCTCACCGGCAAGGTGCTTGTAGTAATGTCTCATAACTGTTCCGTGTGCTGCCTCGTACTCATACTTTCCATCAGGAGATACGAGAACTGATGTCATCATGGCAAGTGAACCAAATGCTGATGAGATCATATCACTCATTACATCTCCATCATAATTCTTACATGCCCAGATGTAACCGCCTTCACTCTTCATAACACGGGCAACCGCATCATCTATAAGTGTGTAGAAATACTCAATACCTGCTGCATCGAACTGCTCCTTATACTCTGCATCGAATATCTCCTGGAAGATATCCTTGAATGTATGGTCATACTTCTTTGATATGGTATCCTTTGTGGCAAACCACAATGTCTGCTTGGTATCAAGCGCATACTTGAAACAGCTTCTTGCAAAACTCTCAATAGACTTGTCCACGTTGTGCTGTCCCTGAAGAACACCAGGGCCATCAAACTTATGTATAGTCTCCTTTATAACCTGTCCGTCATCGCCTGTGAATACAAGCTCTGCAGTTCCAGGACCTGGAACATCGATCTCTACGCTCTTGTATACATCACCATATGCATGTCTTGCGATGGTGATAGGCTTCTTCCAGTTCTTAACACATGGCTCGATTCCCTTTACTACGATAGGTGCTCTGAACACTGTACCATCAAGGATCGCTCTGATGGTTCCGTTAGGACTTTTCCACATCTCCTTGAGATTGTACTCCTTAACTCTTGCTGCATTAGGTGTGATTGTAGCACACTTTACAGCTACACCATACTTCTGTGTTGCGTATGCTGAGTCAAATGTTACCTTGTCATCAGTCTCGTTTCTATGTACAAGTCCAAGGTCATAGTACTCTGACTTGAGATCGATAAATGGATAAATAAGCTCATCCTTGATATACTGCCAGAGAATTCTGGTCATCTCATCTCCATCCATCTCTACAAGTGGTGTAGTCATCTGAATCTTTTCCATGTTTTATGTCCTCCATCTTTGTGTTTTCTAAGTTTGGTTATATACTCATTGCCGATTATAAACTATAAGTGGCTATATTTCTAGTTTTTTTGAACTTTACATGCCAATTATTAATTATCTCAAGTCCGATCGTCATATTCTTGATCAGTTATTTTTTTCAGCCTTACACATATCCATATATTCCTCTCACGGATACTTCCCCGGATATTATATCGTGAACCTCGCCATCGGCATCCCTCACCAGAAGTCCGCCATTCTTTGAAAGTCCAAGCGCCGTGTACTCTGTCTTTTTATCCCCCTCTATAACATACACCTGCTTATCTCTGTTCACAAGATAACCATTGTACTCATCAACGAGAAATCCCAGATCCTTATGCTGTATAAATTCATCGTACAGCTTTTCAAATTCATTTGACACCTGTGCTATAAACCATGACCTGTCGCATCCTCTGCCATTCTCCAGCAATATCGACGTGGCCTTATCGGCTATGTCCTCAGGGAAGCTGCGATTGTATACATTAATACCTATTCCAACCACAACATAGCTTATATCAGTTCCCTCTGAACTCATCTCCGTGAGGATACCCACCAGCTTTTTGCCATCTGACAACACATCATTCGGCCATTTGATCTGAGGCTTTACGCCCTCCACCTTGCTGAACGCTCTGGCAAGTGCCACCGCCGACACCAGAGTTATCCTTGACACACAGGAAATATCTATGTCCGGCTTGAGCAGATACGACATGGATATTGTCGTGCCCTTATCAGAATTCCAACTGTGGCCTCTTCGTCCCTTTCCTGCAGTCTGCTCATTTGCCACGAACAGAGCTCCGTGAACACAGTCAGTTTCCCCGACTATCTTGGCACGGGTGTTCGTTGAATCCGTCTCATCATAATAGTAAAGCTTTCTGGCAAATGTTCTGGTCTCAAGATACTTTGAGATCTTCTCCTCAGACATTACATCAGGCTCACTCACCAATCTGTATCCCTTGTTGTTCACGCCCTCGATCACATAACCTTCATTCTTGAGTGCCTGTATGTTCTTCCACACCGCTGTTCTGGATACCCCCAACAGCTCACAGAGCTCCTGTCCTGACACATATCCATCACTGTTCTGCAGCTTTTCAAGTATTTTATTCTTCATCAGTTCTTACCTTCTCTCTCAGGATATCGTATACCGCCTCACATTTGCCTTTTGCTCCGGCAAATGGAACTATGTAACTCTCCCTGCCTCTGTCAAACTTAATTATATAATACTTCAATTCAGGATCAGGCTCTATCATGATATACCCTGTAATAGTCTCATACGGTATCACCTTACTGCCTCTCTTCTGAATGATCGTTACAACATCCTGACCAAACAGATATGTCATATCATATGCCGACTTTCTAAATGAAGCCTTGACCACATAAAATCCATATGCCATGGCCGCAATCGCAATAGCAGCCTTTATCATTCTATAGTGACCTCCCATAGCCCACCACACAAGCGCTATACCTGCCAGTACAAACATTATGCCAACCACCCTGTACGCTATCCTGGTGCTCTTTCTCTTGACTACCTTCTGTCTGATGATTCCATCTGCCTGAGTTTCCTGTTCTTCACGCCTTGCGCGCTCCAGCTCGTCCACGAGCTTTCCAGCCTGTCTGACAAGCACCTTCTGCCTGTAGGCTCTCGAAGTACCATTCTCTATGCTGCTTATATTTCTAATCTCTTCTCTGTGTTTTTTATTGTTCTTTTTTTTATCACTATCTCTACTCATTCCATATCCCCTGCCAGGTCATGATCACTACTGATATCATCCCGGTTCGTATCCATGCGCTTTATGCACAATTATTTTCTCTTTTTTCATCACTTTTACGACTATACTTATATTAGTTCAGAGACTAATATATATCAAGTTTTCAGCATTACAAAAGTGTTTACATTTTACCACGTTTAATCACCTTTTTTCCATATATAAAATCATTAAAAGGTGATTAACTAGCAAACACACGATATCGTGAAAACAACCTGTAAATAACAATTTTGGAGAGGTGAATTACATGAAGAATTTTATCGCACGCATCAGTGGCACAAAAGACCTCACTGAAGGAAAGCCTTCAAAGCTTATATTGAACTTTGGTCTGCCCCTTCTCTTTGGTCTGATATTTCAGCAGTTTTATAATATGGTGGATTCTGTCATAGTCGGTCAGAAGCTGGGAACGGACGCGCTGGCGGCGGTGGGTTCCACCGGAAGCATCAACTTCATGATACTCGGATTCTGTATAGGAATCTGCAATGGATTTGCAATCCCTGTTGCCCAGGCTTACGGTGCGAAGGATTTCAAGGCTCTTAAGGCTTATATAATCAACAGTATATGGTCATCCGTTGCACTGGCTGCTGTTATAACTGTGGCTGTAAGTATATTCACAATGCAGATACTCAAGGCTCTCAGAACCCCTTCGAATATCATCGATGACGCATACATATACATATTTATAATATTTCTCGGAATACCGGCAACATTTCTCTACAACCTGACTGCCGGAATACTGAGATCACTCGGAGACAGTATCACACCTGTCATATTCCTTGTGGGTTCATCAATTGTCAACATAATACTTGATCTTATACTTGTTGTTCCTATGGGCGTCGCCGGAGCTGCAGTTGCCACAGTAGCTTCACAGGCAGTGTCAGGAATCATATGTACGATATACATGACAAAGAAACTGAAGTATCTTGAATTCAGTAAAGAGGATTGGACATTCAGCATGCGTCACTGCCTTAAGCTCTGCGGTATGGGTCTGCCTATGGGACTGCAGTACAGCATAACAGCCATAGGCAGTGTCATTCTACAGACCGCAGTCAATGATATGGGTTCAACATATGTTGCAGCCGTATCAGCAGGATCCAAGATTTGCATGTTCATGTGCTGTCCTTTCGATGCAATGGGCTCCACCATGGCAACATACGGAGGTCAGAATGTTGGTGCCAAGCGTCTTGACCGTGTTGATCAGGGGCTTAAGGCGTGTATCAAGATGGGAATCATATATGCCCTCGTGGCTCTGGCTTTCTCCATCGTGTTCGGAAAGCAGCTTGCACTTCTCTTTGTAAAGAAGGAACAGATTGAGCTTATCGGCTACATATATGAATTCGTGGTCATCAACGCCGCATTCTACATATTCCTGGCGCTCGTGAATATCGTAAGATTCATGATACAGGGGCTTGGCTACTCGACTTTCGCCATACTTGCAGGCATATGTGAGATGATTGCCCGTTCTGTTGCCGGTTTCGTGCTGGTGCCACATTTCGGTTTCATCTGCGTATCACTAGGAAGTCCGCTTGCATGGGTATGTGCCGATCTCTTTCTGATACCTGCGTACCTGTGGGTTATGAAGCAGCTGAGGAGAAAGTTCGGGGAAAATAAAATTAGCCGTGCAAAATCCGCAACGGCAACAATATAATGCTCACTTTATAAAACGACTTCAAAAATCGTTCCTCCAGACGGACTAGACTTAACTGCAATATTACCATCATGCACTATCACGATCTCGCGGACAAGAGCAAGTCCCAGTCCTACGCCACCAAGCTCACGGCTTCTGGATTTATCCACGCGAAAGAAAGGTTCAAACACGCGATCCTTCAGTTCTTCCGGGATACCATTTCCGGTATCCTCTACTGACAGGTAAACGTGTTTTTCCTTCTGACGCGCTGTCACTGTAACCCGTCCTCCTGTGCGGTTATATTTTATAGCATTCTCAACAAGATTGTATAACATCCTGTAAATAAGGATGTCACTTCCTATCATCGTTACATCCGTACATTCTCCAATAAGTTCTATATCCTTTTCCTGTGCAAGAGGTTCCAGATCCGCCAATACCTCATCAACAAGCGCGTCGACCATTATTTTATCATCCCGGCTCACAGTTTGAAGCTCACTCATATCAAGAAGTGTCTTTACCATTTTGCTGAGTCTATCATTCTGTTCAGTTACCATCTTTATCGTCTGCAGAGTGACTTCATCATCTCCCGGATGCCGGGAAGAATTATATGAATCAAGCTGTATCTGCATTAAAGACAGTGGAGTTCTGAGCTCATGTGCTGCATTTGCAGTAAACTGTCTCTGTATCTCAAATGCATCCGAGAGGCGTTCAAGCATCTTGTTATATGAAACGCTGAGCTGGTTCAGTTCTTTAACATTGTTTTCTTCTATTCGTGAATCCGCCAGATTCTGTGCCTGTACCTCTTCAATTTTATCAGAAAACTCACTGATAGGCTTTAGTGCATGCCCACTTATAAAATATGTAGCTACTCCGCCAAGCAGGGCCAGCAAGGCAGAAATTATCAGGCTGTTTTTCTTGTAATCTGCCTTATTATTGTACACCTTAACAGAAAAATCATTTGCAAATTCATCCCACTTATCCTCTGGAATACTGATATATATCTCATCAGTACCGCTCCCATTATCATCTCCCTGGGCATCAACGGTTTCTTGCAGAGAATCAATATAATACACTCCATTTTTATAGACAAGCAAAGTAAGGCATCCACATATAAGTGCAATATATAACGTGATTATACAGGTAAGCCTCCACTGCAGCGACATTCTTTTCATCTGTCGGACTCCTCTCGTATTTTATATCCTTCTCCCACCTTGTTCAAAATCGGATCATATCCAAGCACTGCCTTAAGCTTTCTTCTCAGCGAAGACATATGTACTCTTATTGCTCCACTGAAGCTGTCAACCGAAGCATCCCAGACATGCTCCATCAATTCCTCCTGGCTTACCGGTCTGCCAAGATTAAGAAGCAGATATTCCAGGATTCCATTTTCTTTTCTTGTAAGGGGAACCTTCTCTCCTTTTGCGTATGCCTCACGTTTTATCGTGTCAAACTTTATGCCACCGCTTTCCAGACATACATCCTTCTGTACAAATTTTCTTCTTGTAAGGCTTCTGATACGTGCCTCAAGCTCCTGCAAATGAAATGGTTTTTCCATATAATCATTTGCACCCGCATCCAGCCCTTCAACCTTATCCGCGATCTGTCCCCTTGCAGATAATATGATAACCTTTGTCTCTTCATTTTTCTGTCTGAGTTCCTTTAAAATCTCCATTCCATCCACACCTGGCAGATTCAGATCCAGAACGATCAGATCATATTCCTCTGACAGAATGCATTCAAGAGCCTCTTCTCCGTCATAACAGGTATCCACCTCATACCCGACATCATACAGACTTTTCGCAATCATATCACATATCTGTTTCTCATCTTCAACTATCAATAATCTCAAAACTGTCACCTGTTTCTTAACAAAAATCCTTCTTAACAAAAATTTTACAACAGCTATTGTATAATACCAAAGTCAGCTGGTCAACAAACACAATCATGAAAGGAGCTACAATATCTTGAAGTACGGGAAAATATCTCAGATCATTTTACTCATCACGGGTATAGCAATGATCAGCTATGGTGCAGTCAGAGGTGAAGCGGCTGCCGTGCTCAGCAAAGCAATAAAATTATGTCTGGAGTGTGTAGGAATTGGATAAGAATAAATCACTGTCAAAAAAAACAGCCAGAATACGCGGATGGATACAGGCAGCAGCCACGCTGCTTACCAATATTCACATCCCCAATTTATTTAAAGGCAAGATCTATCAGGGCAAAGCAAAAACAGTATGCGTACCGGGACTAAACTGTTATTCCTGTCCTGCTGCAACAGGAGCGTGTCCCATAGGTGCATTTCAGGCGGTCGTCGGATCGTCCAAATTTAAATTTTCTTACTACATAACCGGTTTTTTCATTTTAATCGGTGTGATCCTCGGAAGATTTATATGTGGATTTTTGTGTCCATTTGGATGGTTTCAGGATCTGCTTCACAAAATTCCCGGAAAAAAGTTTTCCACAGCCAGGCTGAAACCACTAAGATACCTGAAATATATAATCCTTATTGTTTTCGTTATACTCCTGCCGATGGTTGTAACGAACTCCATAGGAATGGGAGACCCGTTCTTCTGTAAGTATATTTGTCCACAAGGTGTTCTGGAGGGAGCTATACCACTTTCACTTGGAAATGCAGCTATACGCTCTGCACTTGGAAAGCTGTTTTCTTTTAAATGCCTTATTTTAATTACAGTTGTCGTTCTGAGTATTCTGTTCTACAGACCTTTCTGTAAATGGATTTGTCCTCTCGGCGCAATCTACTCATTATTCAACAAGGTCAGCCTTATGAGTATCAAGGTTGAAAGCAGCAAATGTGTCGGATGCGGTAAGTGTTCAAAGGCATGCAAAATGGATGTAGATGTATGCAAAACACCAAATCATCCGGAATGCATACGATGTGGAGCGTGTATAAAGGCCTGTCCAAAAGACGCGATCCACTATCAATTTATGGGAAAGCCATGTTCCCCAAAAGGACATAAGCAAGCTTCCAAAACCAACATGTAACAATCAACCACACTAATATTATTTAAATTATTATTTAAAGGAGCAATTATTTATGAAGACAAAAAGAACATTAATATCTATTATCACTCTCTGTGCAGCATTATCTCTCACAGCATGTAACGGATCAGGATCTGCCACCACTGAGAATTCACAAAAAACCCAGACAGAATCCACCACTGAAGCTGTGGACAATTCCAACACAAAGCTGGATGATCTATATCAGCAGGAGAACCAGATCTTTGCAGATCACCAGGATGTATGGAACAAGGCATTTGGCATGGCGAATAAAAGCGATGCTGATCCAAGCGGAAATTATGCCGATTATCTGGCCGGCATAATAGAATCGAACAAGGAATCCTTTACGGATGATGAACTGAAAACACTTAACGATGATATCGAAACTATCAGACAGATTGAAAAGCAGATAGATGAAATCGAAAATAAAAACGCAGGATCAGAAAGCACCGACCAGAACGACAGTTCCGAAGAAATCACGCCTTTCAAGAGTTTCTCCGGCAAGAATTTTGACGGTAATTCTGTTGACGAAAGCCTGTTTTCCAATAATGCAGTAACTGTCGTTAATTTCTGGTTTACCGGCTGCAAGCCTTGTGTCGCAGAATTGTCCAAGCTTAATGAATTAAATGATGCCATCAAATCGATGGGCGGCGAGGTAATAGGTATCAACACAGAGACATTTGACGGAAACGAAGATGCTATCAAGGAAGCCGCAGCCGTTCTTGACAGTCAGGGTGCAAAATACCGCAATATCTCCGTTGACTCTGATTCCAGCATAGGCAAATATGCCTCCGACATCATGGCATTTCCTACAACCATACTAGTCGATAGAAATGGTAATATTGTCGGAGATCCTATGCTTGGTGGAATCGACGATCAGGCTAACTACGACTCTCTCATGAAACAGATCCAGTCAGTGATTGATGCTGATAGCAAGGATAATTAACTATGAGAAACACGCTTCGCGAGTTTCTCAAGTTATCGCGGCAGTCGCCAAGGTCTCGTGCAAGCACGGACTTTGGCTCGTTGCTCGCGTAAATTAAATTCAGGGACAGGATAAAGCAAACCTCTCATCCTGTCCCTGATAATGTCAGTCTTAAAATAAAAGCTGAAGTCCCATTACTATGATCCACATATATGCACAAGTCTTCGGAATCATCAAGAGTCCAACCTTCGGTTTCTTTTTGCTAAGTAATGTTACCGGAAGATAACATCCAAATGAAATAATAATAGCTACAACCATCCTTGTCATATGATATCCATTTGCATTTCCTGAAATCGCATACAGAATGATAACACCAATACCTGTCACTGCAAATACTGTATTTCTGATAATAGATAATTTCATATTTCCTTCGTCCGTGCACCAGTTATTCTGTGGGAACATACATATCACAATTCTGACAACCGCAGATATCCAGATTATAACCTCAATTGCTGCTGGTATTTTTATATCCGGAAACGTGAATTTCCAAATATACATCAAAATAATATAAAACACCGTCATTGTAACCGATGAAACCTGCAAACCTATACCAAGCTGTCTTTTTATCTTATCGCTATTTCCGCGTACTGCTCTGATAATTCTTGGCACCAGATGAAAAGCATCTCCCCCGCAAAGTGTCAGTGTCAATATTCCATAAAGTATAAATAACGTATTCCCTTTTGCATATATAAAAAACAAAATTGCGGCAACCAGATCAAAAAGCAGATACGCTGCATCAAATATTGCTTCCATAACGTCTGGAATCTGTGGTTTATAATTGTTCTCTTTCATTCTTACTCATACTCCTTTGCAATCCATCGACCATACAACAAATAATTCCTAGTAAACATAACACCTGCCGATGCCAGTGCCAGGCCCAGCCCGGAATAAAAAAACGCAATGAATATATCCGGGAATATACCTGCTGCCCTAAATCCGATTCCACCACCCATCATACAGGTCATGATCAAATATGCCTTCAGGTCAAAGAAGTGCCAGAACGGGCGGTACTCTTCGTATCCAAATATGCGTTTTGTGTGTTTTTTGCTCATCTTTAAGAACATAAAACCAAAAACACAAAACACAACTATGGACAACAAATATAAATACCATTTTCTTTCAATATTCATGTACGACAACACTCCTAGCCTGGCAACATTAAAGCCCGCTATCATCCACACAATCCCGGCAATCAGCAGCAATGTTTTCTTCTTTACACAAAACTTAGATTTCATTTGAGCTTGTCTCCTTATATTCTTTTAAATATTTTTCAGCATTATTACAGATCTTATCAAATACGTTAATGCACATATTCTTTTCTTCGTCTGTCAATCCGCTTAAAACATTGTGGGCAAACTGTTTTTGTGCATTCATTCCTTCTGCCACAATTAACTTTGCCTTGTCTAACAAGACAATCTCAATATGTTTTTTATTATCCTTGCTTTGTATCCTTTTGATCAGTTCTTTGTTTTCCAGACTTTTCAAAGAGGTGGAAACATGTGATTTTGTAGATTTCCGAATCTTTACAATATCCGCAGCGGTGTTGTGCTGCGGAGCATTATGCAGGAACATCAATATATCATATTCCATCTGCGTTAACTCATAGCGGTCACATACTTCACCGGAAAGCACTTCATAATAGCTTGTAATTGTTTTATGTTTGTCCCAGAAGTACATCTCTTTCTCCTTATTGTTCTTTTTAGAACGATTATACGACGGTCAGTATACTGTGTCAATCTTTTGGGGAAAAATCTTCGTAAAACAGACATTCCTTTGCACCAAACCGATCATTCGCCAATTGCTTTATCAACCGGCCACGACTTTCTGAGAGCCATATAAGAGATCAGGAAGTTTGCAAGCCATCCCGCCGGCACCGCAAGCCAGACAAATTCGATACCAAAACGGGGCGCACAAATCAGGGCAACTGCCAGACGAATCGCGAGGTTGACCATATTTGCAATGAGAAATGGGCGCATGATCCCAAGTCCTCGAAGGACCCCGTCGGTTGCCATCTTGATTCCCATGAAGATGAAAAAGTAGCCAATCCATCTCATATAGCCCCCAGACACCTGATATGCCAAAGCGGTTCCATCTTTGCCAAGGAATAAAGATGAAATCTGAGTATGCAGTGTTTCAATTACTATAAATGCGATGATCGCAAAGCACACATCCAACACCAACGCAGCCCGATATCCTTTTTTGATACGTTTGATTTTCTTTGCGCCAAGATTCTGAGAAACATACGGTGAAACTGCATTTCCAATGGATACAAATATCAGTGAAAAAACATTCTCTACCCTCATCGTTGCTGAGTAACCTGCAAGTGCCTGTGTACCGAATGGATTTACAACTGCCTGAACGATCATCATACCAATCGACACTGTGGACTGCTGAAGAACCGATGGTACGGCAATTCTAAGCATGAAATGTAACTCGTGCCTGTCAAACCAATCAAAACGGCCTTTATATTGGCGCATACGCCAAAGAAAAATCAGCAGTGAAAACACTGCGGATATTCCCTGGGCAATAAGAGTTGCAAGAGCTGCACCGAAAACGCCCAGGCCGAGGCCTGCCACCATCCAAAGATCCATAACAATATTCAAGACAGAAGAAAATATCAAAAGACCCAACGGTATCTTTGATTCACCGATTGAATTGAACATTGTTGAAAGAATATTATACATAAACAAAAATGGAAATCCGGCAAAATAAACACGAAGATACAGCACCGCTTCATCCAGTATGTCAGCAGGTGTCTGAAGCAGCGTCATCATCAAACGTGAAAAGATAAGACCACATACACCCAAAAGTATACTCAAAACCATAAAACTTATCAGCGATGTTGATACTATTGTTTTCATTTTACTATAATCCCTGGCTCCAAAATAGCGGCTCACAAGCACGCCCGCACCTATGCCGGCACCGAGTGCCACACAAATGAATACATTTGTAAGGGCGGCACATGCGCCAACAGCCGCAAGTGCAGATGATCCGACATACTGGCCAACTATTATTGAATCAGCCATATTATACACTTGTTGAAAAAAGCTGCCCAAGATCATAGGCATTGCAAAAACAGTCAGCGCTTTAAGCGGTGCATCTGTGATCAAATACTCATCTTTTGACATTATGTTATTCCTCCAAATTTCAATTTATCAAACTCGTTCTATCTCCCATTCTAACAGCTACATAGTCAGTAAATTCATCACCACCAAATACATTCTGATAAACAGCAGCAAGAATGCCTTCAACTTTCCATTTCTCTTTTTCGACACCAAAAGGGACACTCCCTAATAATCTCTTACCGGAAAGTGTCCCTGTTATTTTTCTATTATTTGATTTCCCTGTGAATCAGGTCAAATTACTTTGCGTTTCTGTAGATGATATCGTTTCTTCCCGGACCGTTTGAGATCATTGTGATTGGGAATCCGATATGCTCTTCAACGAACTCAATGTACTTTCTGCAGTTCTCTGGGAGATCCTCGTACTTCTTGATTCCTCTGATATCTGTCTTCCAGCCTGGGAGTGTCTCATATACAGGCTTTGCTTTCTTGAGCTTTGATGTTGTTGGGAAGTCTGTTGTAACCTCACCGTCGATATCGTAGCCTACACATACTGGGATCTCATCGAGATATCCAAGTACATCAAGTACTGTAAATGCAACGTCTGTTGTTCCCTGGATACGGCAGCCATACTTTGATGCCACACAGTCGAACCAACCCATTCTTCTAGGTCTTCCTGTTGTTGCACCAAACTCACCGCCATCACCGCCGCGGCGTCTGAGCTCATCTGCCTCGTCGCCAAATATCTCACTTACGAACTCGCCTGCTCCTACTGCGCTTGAGTATGCCTTACATACAGTGATGATCTGCTTGATCTCGTATGGAGGTATACCTGCACCGATGGCACCGTAAGCTGCCAGAGTTGATGATGATGTAACCATAGGGTAGATTCCGTGATCCGGATCCTTCAGTGAACCAAGCTGACCCTCAAGAAGGATGTTCTTGCCCTCCTTGATCGCCTCATAGAGGTATGCTGATACGTCACATACATAAGGAGCAACCATTTCCTTATACTCCATGAGTGTGTTGAATATATCATCAACCTTTAAGAGTGGCTTGTGATACAGGTTCTCAAGAAGAACGTTCTTCTGTACTATAACTCTCTCGATCTTCTCCTTCAGTGCTTCCTCATCAAAGAGCTCGCTTACCTGGAAACCGATCTTTGCATATTTATCTGAATAGAATGGAGCGATTCCTGACTTTGTTGATCCGAATGACTTACCTGCAAGTCTCTCCTCCTCGTATTCGTCGAAGAGAATGTGGTATGGCATAACCATCTGTGCTCTGTCAGATACAAGGATCTTAGGCATTGGTACATTTCTGTCTGTGATGGACTTTATCTCCTTGAAAAGAAGAGGGATGTTAAGTGCAACACCATTTCCAATGATACTTGTTGTGTGACTGTAGAACACTCCTGATGGAAGTGTATGTAAAGCAAATTTACCATAGTCATTGACAATTGTGTGACCTGCGTTGGCACCACCCTGGAATCTTACGATTATGTCTGACTCCTGGCCTAACATGTCTGTGATCTTACCTTTTCCTTCATCGCCCCAATTGGCTCCTACAACCGCTCTTACCATAATACTTTTCCTCGCTTTCGCAGCATTTTGAAATATTTTCTGATATCCGTATTGTGGCTGTTCAAATGTTTCTGCCTATACATAATATTTATAAGCAGATCACTCACAATACCTTTTCATTATAACACTATAATGTCATAAGTAAAATCAATATTATTTATATTTATTATAAGTACGCCTTATATTTGTCTTTACTTTTTGATTAAACCAACATAAACTGTAAATATGATGGATTTTGTCCACACCTGATGTATTTTTGCTTATTTATCGCATGTTAAATTTGCACTCAAACTAGCATGTATCTGCCAATCTCAGTCGAATCTGGAGGAAATTATATATGAACATAAATTTCGAATATTACAAGATCTTCTACCACGTCGCCAAAGCATCCAGCATATCCGCTGCTGCCAGGGAGCTGTGTATATCCCAGCCAGCCGTAAGTCAGGCGATCAAAGCTCTGGAGCAGGCGATCGGCATAGAACTGTTCATCCGAACCAAGAAGGGCGTCTCACTGACAAATGCCGGAGAACACCTCTACTCCCACGTTGCAGCGGGATACGAATCCATCTCCCTGGGTGAACAGCAGCTCTCACAGCTCCTCCACATGGAGACCGGTGAGATAAGGATAGGTGCAAGCGATATGACACTGCAGTTCTATCTCCTGCCATATCTGGAGCATTTCCACCAGCTATATCCAGGGATCAAGGTTCATGTCACAAATGCTCCGACTCCCAGCACGATAAATCATCTGCTATCAGGCAACATAGACTTCGGTATCGTCACCAGTCCTCTTCCCGCCGATCCTCACATGGAGATCAAGCAGGCAAGGGAGATTGAGGACATCTTCATCGCCGGACCAAGGTTTTCATATCTTCAGGGCAAAACTCTGGATTACCACGAGCTTGACGAGCTTCCGATCATTTGTCTGGAGCATGACACAAGCACACGCGCATATGTCGACACATTTCTGAGCCATGAGGGCGTGACTCTGCAGCCCGAATTCGAGCTTTCTACCAGCGATATGATTGCCCAGTTCGTCATGAGAAATCTCGGCATCGGCTCCATCATGGCAGACTTCGCCCAGAGCTATATAGACCGCGGCGACCTGTTCCGCCTGCAATTTAAAAAGCCCATACCAAAGCGTCACATGTGTATCATCAGTGACAGGCGCCGTGGTATGAGCGTTGCTGCAAATAAACTTATGGAGTTGTTGTAAGAATCATCCCCACACCCATATACCATAGTAAAATAGAGCATGTTCGTCCATTTGAACACGCCCTATTCTTATCACATATTTCTATAATCTGGAATCAGTTCATGGCACAGCCCTGTCTCTTCAAGCAGTTCTCTTGATGAGTCACCATAGATTCCCACTATATATCCTGCTCCGGCTGCCGCCGCTGCCCGGATTCCCGACGGTCCATCCTCTATGACCATAGTTTCTTCCGGCACTGCTCCGATGCGCTCCATGGCCCGGATGTACATATCAGGAGCCGGCTTAGCATTCATGGTTCCATCGTCGTATGCGCACAGCGTTATGTCAAACCATCTTCCGAGATCAAACTCTTTAAAATAGAATGCGAGATTTGTCATATTTGACCCTGTGGCTATGTTCATATTTATCCCCTGTTCCTTAAGTTTATCAAGGTATGCCACTAGACCATCCACCAGCTTGAAGTTTGCAGTATCTTCCATGTACATCTCTCTGTACATAGCCTCTTTCTCCTCAGTAAGTTCAAGTATCCTCTCCTCGGTGAGCGTACCCTTTCCCATGAGGTATTCCAGAATATCCTTGTTCGTGTGCCCCAGCACATGATGCTGAAACTCCTCCGTGCTCATCTGTCTGCCAGCAAGCTTCTCCGCATAATCCTTCCAGGCTATCTCATGATACTTTCCGTCAAATATCATTGTGCCGTTCATGTCAAATATAATGTTCTTTATCTTATTATTCATACTTGTCTCCTATATCTACCGAACGCAAAACATCACTTATCCTCACTAAGCAAATGCTTGTACGTTCCATCTATTCCTATCGCTCCAAGCGGCGCAGTCACCACGATCGCCAGCACGGCAACCGACAATACTATATTACCACATGCCAGCCCTGCCGCAAGCGGAACTGATCCGATGGCTGCCTGAACTGTAGCCTTTGGAAGATATGCGATGACACAGAACAGCCTTTCCTTCCATGTAAGTGATGTATGTGCCACGCAGATCAGAACACCAACCGTTCTAAATGCCAGTGCGACAAATATCATAAGGAGCGCCGGAAGTCCTGCTGTCAGGGTGTATCTGATATCCACAGCCGCACCCACAAGCACGAACAATATGACCTCCGCTGCAAGCCACAGCTTTCCAAATTTCTGTGAGAGTCTTCCCGACACCGACTCTGGACATTTGAGTTTCAGGACACATGCCATAGCCACCACCGCAAGGAGTCCCGACACCGACACCTTTCCCTCAAGCCATCCCTCTATCGCTATAAGCAGGAACGAAAATCCCAGCACGATGATGACCTTCATGCTGTTTCTCACGCAGTGTTTCCTTGCATAGGAAGTCTCAAAGAACAGATAAAGTCCATATCCAACGTCCACGCCAAGCAGTACTCCAAGCACGATGGATATTGGGATATTCACGAAATCCATGACATGAGCACTTCCGCCCTGCGCCATGCTGAGAAATGTGGTAAAAAGCACTATGACAAATATATCGTCGCAGGATGCTCCCGCAAGTATCATCTGCGGAATCGCCTTGTCAATTCCGTACTTTTTCTCTATGAGATTTACCATTCTCGGAACAACGACCGCCGGTGATACCGCCCCAAGCACCGCGCCCATGACCGCTGCCTCAATGCGGTTTATTCCAAGTATAACTGGTGCGCACAGTATGTATCCGATGATCTCAAATGACGCCGGGACAAACGAGAGCAGCACAGCCGAACGTCCCGACTTCTTCAGATCCTTAAGGTCAAGGGACAGTCCCGCCTTGATGAGTATGATGATAAGTGCTATCTTTCTGAGATCCGCAGATATGGACAATATGGACGGATCAAAGAGATCCAGCACATACGGACCAAGAACGATTCCCGTCGCCAACATTCCTATGATCCGCGGCAGTTTAAGCCTCTGGCATATGGCTCCCATCGCCAGTCCGACTATGAAAATTAGTGCAAGTGATGTCAACATGATAAACAATACCTCCTTAATATAGCAGATGTATCAAAGCATTTTCTTATTATGAAAACAAAAAAGCTGACACTTCTGCGACAAAAATAATCGTAGAAGTCATCAGCTATATCAGCAGTTTAGGTTGCCCATTCAGGCTTTCCAAGGGAGAACCTCATTCCCTTTTTATAATAATTCTACATCTTTATCCAGCCAAGTGCATTTGCAACAGAGCTGAGCAGGATAATGATGGCAAATACAGGACAGAGATATTTGATCATGACTACAAATACCTTCTTTCTCCTGAAGGCACTCTCGCCGTGAATTATCTCCTCCTCTATCTTATCTATTCCAACTACCCTAGATACAAGCAGGCTTGTGAGGAGTGCCGCTATAGGCATCATCACTGAATTGGTAAGGAAGTCGAACAGGTCAAGGAACTGCATGCCTATGATCTTGATTCCTGCCAGCGGGCCATATCCCAGTGATGACAGACTTCCAAGCGCGAGCATGATAACTCCCACAAGCACCGTTGCCTTCTTTCTTCCCCATCCAAGTTCATCCTCAAATGTTGACACTGCGCTCTCCGTAAGTGCTATCGAACTTGTAACCGCCGCGAACAGTACAAGAACAAAAAACACAATACCTATGACAGTTCCAAATCCCATGTTCTGGAATACTTTTGGAATAGTGATAAACATCAGTGATGGTCCGGCCTGAAGGGTATCAGGATCTCCCCCAGAGAATGCAAATACCGCCGGGATTATCATAAGTCCCGCCATGATCGCTATACCAGTGTCGAATATCTCTACATTTCTGGTCGAATCCTCTATCGCCGTATCTTTCTTCATGTAAGAGCCAAATGTTATGAGTATTCCCATGGCAATGGAAAGCGAGTAGAACATCTGCCCCATGGCAGCAACCACTGTCATCCACGAGAAGTTCTTCACATTTGGCACAAGGAAGTATTTTACTCCCGCAAGTGCGCCCGGTCTTGTCACGGAATATACCGCAATGATGACTGACAGAACGATCAGTATAGGCATCATGATCTTTGACACCCTCTCTATTCCATTCTGCACACCGGCAAATATAATGATAAGTGTGAATGCACAGAATGCCACAAAACACAGCTCCGTTGACACACCATTTGATATGAAATCGGTGAAATATCCATCCTCAGCCAGCAGCTTTGCGTTTCCTCTGAAATACTCCACCAGATATTTGATGACCCAGCCGCCAATAACCGAATAGTACGGCACTATAAGAACAGGTATAACGGCATTTATCCAGCCGCCAAACGACAGCCATTTCTTCTTTCCAAATGATTTGAATGCTCCAACCGGACTCTTTCTCGTCATTCGTCCGATAGCCGTCTCCGCAACTATCATAGTATAACCAAATGTAAGTGCAAGCACGATGTATATTATGAGAAAAATTCCTCCGCCGTACTTTGCCGCAAGATAAGGGAATCTCCATATATTTCCAAGCCCCACCGATGCACCTGCCGCCGCCAACACGTACCCCAGCTTGCCCGAAAATGAACTTCGCTTACCATTCTTCATATCTTCCATATACCTTCACCATATTTTACCTGGAACTAATCCCCGTAATCTTTCCTTCCACTTTTATTTGCATATACATGTGATTCTAACATGACCCGAGAGGAAAAGCCACTATATATTTGAACATTATCCAGACTGCTGGCATCTAGCCCCAACACTCCATTTATTATAATGTCCAACACGTAATATCTTTTATTCACCTCTATCACAATTCTTTATCAAACGGGCATACTTATTCTCCGAATCCTCCACAACTTTTATCTTGCCCTGCCTGATGAAATGTTCTATCCTCGACGCATACCACCAGTCACCGACTCCGATCGGAACCTGTCCCAGAATATCTCCGATCAGCCTGCACTCCTTAACAGGCTTTTCAGTCAGCCTGTTCCAAATGATAAAATCATAGAAATCCTCTGACACACTGAGCACAGTTCCATTTACCACAGCCCTGAGTGATGCATTTTCAAGTACAAGCTCGCCCCACATCTCCGCATACATTCTTATCTCATCCAAGGTAAGCTTCCTCGCATTTTGCCGCTTTCATGGAGCCTGCCGAACTTTCTCCAAATAGTATCTCTACCATAATCTTCTCCTTATCTTTCCCCAATACCACCTATCAGCCTGTCAATCCCCTGATATGCCGTTTCTGTCCGTGCTGAATATGTACCATTCGGAGAATCTCCCTGCATAACAAACAAGATTTCTTCATCAGTTTTCGTGTATAAATCAATTCTGTCAGAATACCAGTTATAAACATGATACGGATATTTATTTAATATCCCATCTATTTTTTCAACATCACCATCATCATACCAGATAATATCCTCTGCACAAAACTCAAAACAGGATATTGCCGCCTCATATATCAACATTCCCATCATAAATGCAGACAAGCTATTTTCAGCCCGGCCAACCTCATTTACAGTGCCATCCTCATCAGTTTCCACGACATACACAGGTGGATCATCCTCTGCCATATCCGCCCTTCTGATAGCGACCTGATATACTCCCTGATTCTCATTCAAGATATAAAAATATCCTTTTATCTTCTTTGTCCATTGATATCTGCGCTGGAAATCAAGAGTAATCCAGGGATCATTGCTATGATCAAACAGCTCGCTTGTTTTACCACATTTCTTCCATATCTCATATAGCGTGTGTGGGATGCTCTCAAATCCCTCTTTCAGCTCTTTTATCTCCTCATCTGTATATCCTACAAATGACTTGATATTGTATATTTTTTGTAATAAGTCATAATCCATTTACATTTCTCCATAATTCTCATCCCGGTTTTAAGTTTCGGTTTATCAACTCTCAATCCACAATTTCATACCCTGCTGCCGCCAGAACTTCAAGTGCATCTTGAAAATTCTCCTTCTTTACCATAACATAATCCGTATTATATGTGGATACTGCAAATATCGAAATGCCGTTATCCGCCAGAACAGATGCGATCTTTGCCAAAATCCCGATCAAAGAAAAGTCCAATACGCCCTGAATGCGGAGGGCTCTCCAGCCATCATCACGCTTTATCACATTTGCCGGCACTTCACTCACCGGGCATACCAGAGACTTTTCCTCATCAGTTTTCCCTATAAAACAATACTCAGAATCGAGATTCGCATATGTGTAATCTTCCACCTGACACACTGAAAATTCCTCATCAATCTTTTTTATCTCCATGACCTCTCCTTGAATTCTATTTTTTATTTTGTAAGCACCTTTTTGCAATATTTATGTGCCCCACAATGAGGACAAACTAATTTACGCCTTGTTAATGTATGTGCGCCCATTACATATGACTTCATATCCGGAACAAACCTGGTATTGCAATCAGGGCATTCAAATGCCCCTGCCTCTCTATCAAGAATACACGCAATCACAATTCCGCCACAGATAACTACTAGCCCTATTGCGATAAGCAGAACTCTTAGCCAGTTCTCCATCTCCAGAATTCCTGACAATAAAAACAATGGAACTGCCGCAACTATCGTAAGTGCCGCGACCATTGCAGACAAAATAATTTTCTTTTTGCTTTCCTGTGCCTCTCTAACTAAATTCACCATATTTACCTCCGCTTTCTTTCTATAATCCTCTTCAGATACTCTTTCGCCAGACAGTAATTCATTCACTGTTATCTCTAATTCATCACATAGAGGCAACAATAATGAAACCTCTGGAAAACCATTTCCTCGTTCCCATTTTGAAATTGTTTTATCGCTGATTCCAAGTTTTTCAGAAAGCTGTTTTTGAGTATATCCCTTTCTCTTTCTCTCATCAGCGATGAATCGTCCAATTTTGATCTGGTCCATATGTTTTCCTCCTTTCTGGCTCAATTATCTCCCCTTTTTATTGCAAATCACACCCACGAGGCGTAGAATATGGTGAATCTATGCGGGTTCTACGCTTCGTAGACTAGGCAAAATAAGCTATTTCCCCTGAATATTCCATACATATCCCCTTACATTTATTATCAATGCAATTGAACATACCACTGTCATAAGCAATGGCACCACAACAAATCCGGCTCTAATATTTTCTTTACTTCTAAATGACGTTTTTTCCACCTGACAATTATGTCATGAAATAATTTTGTCTATTTTTATCACATATTTCTCATCAAAGCTACTTATATCTTCTAAATCACTTACCATCTACGACAGCCTGCAAACCATTATATATTCCTCATCATTCTCTTCCACGATCTGGAATCCAACTTTTTTGTACATTCCGACTGCATAGTTCTGCTTTTGCACAGACAGTGAACCGCTCTTATATCCACAGTTTTTCAGCTCCGCCAGCATCCTTTTCATCAGCTCCGTTCCAATGCCGTAATTCCTGTATTCTTTGAGCAGTGAGATTGCAAAAGACGGTGTATCGTCATCAACATGCCCATAGTCGTCCATAATACGAACCCACACAGCTCCAACAACCTTATCATTTGCCTCTGCGACAAATGCCATATCCCCTGCTCTGTTTCCAAAGTCGTCAACGTACACTTGCAATTCCGGCTGATTGATAATGTCCCTTGGAGGTGCCTCCACGCCCTCTGGAATAAATATTGCCTCATATAAAAATGTATCCAATATCCCAGCTTCTTCCTGCTTTAATCTTCTTATTGTGTAATCCATAAAGCCTCCGATTTTTAGTTTTCTAAAACAGAATCACGATTTCTTCTTTATCGGATGTCTGATAACAGTTTTACATTTTTCCGGTGCAGTTTTTCTTGGATCTGACCAATAGATTTCATGATGATGTCGTTCATCAGTGAAATCATTTACATACCCGTTTTCTTCCAAATATTTATCCATAATTGCTACTGTCTCAGGTTCATTATCAAATGCTCCTATATGCATGATCTGAACACACAAACCTTCATCAATACTCAGAAATTCTGCGTTGGTACAATCCATCTTTTTCTTCCTTGACGCGGTCTCAACTGCCCAGTCAAAATCCTTCTTTGTTATAAAATCTGGCAGCCGAATAACAGAAATCCAGTTAAATGCAGATTTATCTGTATAATCCACACCTTCTACATTGTCCTGCCACCAAAAGCCTTCAAGCGGTGGGACAACATACTCAAAAAATCCCTCTATTTTGTAATCAGTCTTATAACTCATCTTGAGAGTGTACGCAACAGCATACAAAACACCGATTGCCGCTTTATATTCTCCGCCCTCCTCATTCGGGTTGCCTTTGCCCCTTACCGCTATGTAATTCGCCTTTGGAATCGTTACGATCTGCGGCTTATTTTTCGGTAAATAAAACTCTTTATATTCTTTCTTAAAATCAAACGCCATAACTTATCTCCTCAATCTTAGCAATATCACCAAGTCCCAATGATCCACCAAACTGCAAATGAATTGTATCTGCATCGAATGAATCAATCACAACATTACGATAGGCATCATCCCGAAAATCCAAAAGGCCCCTTATCAATCCTTCTCTTTTTGCTAACTCAATCTTCCATCTGTTTCCCACTTTGCAACCGCTGAACGAGATACATTTAATTTCTCTGCAAGTTTTTCCTGAGAAAGACCATTCTCATTTCTTAACTGTTTTATTTTTTCTCCCACTGTCATAATTTATATTCCTCCTGTTTTTTTCAAGCTTATTATCATAACCCTTGATAGTCCATATACGCACTATGACAATGCTGTTACTTATCGTAACAGGTGTTTGCCGAGCCCATTTTTCATTCTCATGTATATTCAGCATTGCGCATCGAACATATGTTTGTTATAATGTATTTGGTGCTACCCTATTCGGTAGGCGGTTAACCTTCACCACAGGAGTTTATAGCCTGTGTTTACATAGAAAATCCATTTATGGAAATCTATCACGGAGGTTTTTGCTTATGCTTACAACGGATCTTTTTATAGCCATCATCAGCTTATGTCTTACTTGCTTTAATCTTGGTTATACCGTTGGCTCTAGGAGCAAGAATAAGACAAAAAAATAACCGCCCAGCCTGGTAAACTGTGAGCGGTTATTTTATACCATTCATATATCAAGGCTAACCGTCTATCGGTAGCACCTTTTGATATTATACTAGCATTTAGCCGCTTGCATGTCAAACGTATATTTGCTTATCATTTACCCTTATAATTTTCACCTATCTCACTTATCCACTATCTCAAGCTCATCCCGTGTAACCCGGCATGTGAGATTTAACACCTCCACACCGGCAGCCTTCGCCTCATAGAAAGTCTCCGCGAACTCCCTGTGTATTTCCGCATTTGGCCTGACCTCAGTTATCCCTGTCATCGGAATGACAAATGCCACATAACATTTATATCCCTCGGAGACCGCCTTCATCAGCTCCCGCAAATGCCTGACTCCCCTGTCGGTGGGTGCATCCGGGAAATATCCTATACCACCGATCTCCTGCGTACAGCCCTTGACCTCCATGAGATACTTCGTGCCATCCTTTTCCATATAGAAATCAATCCTGGAATCCCCGTATACATACTCTGGCTTTATAAAGTCATAATCCCTAGTTTTAAGCCATTCCAAAACCACCTTATTCGGCACCTGACTATCCACATTCACCCAGCCAAGCTTTGGATCCTCCACCGCTATGAGATCGTATTTTGTCTTGCGGTTTGGATTTGCAGACTTCTCAAGGCTGACCGTGTTCCCCGGTATCAGCAAACTGCTAAGCCTCCCTGTGTTCTTTACGTGCACGGTCTCTTTAACTCCGTCTATCTCCACATGGGCTGTGAACCTGTTTGGTCTGTCTACGAACCTGCCTGAGATAACATTTGTATATTTCACCTTACCTTACATCTCCCATCTATTCCACAACAGAGCGGTTCATCATGTAGAATGAGAACCTTGCCTTGTCCACAAGCTGTCCCTTGTCATCGTAAATATTTGCCTCGTACAACGACACTTTTTTGCCCTGACGGATCTCGATTCCCTCACAGATGAGATACTCCGTGTTCATAGCCGGAGCTATATATGTCATGGTTCCATCTATAGTTGAAGAAAACTTTCCGTAGGTACATGCCGCAATCCCGCTCACTATATCCGCAAGTGAGTACAGGCATCCACCGTGCACAGAACCATATGGATTCAGGACATCCTCTGTGACCATCATCTTGCCCTTCACATATCCAAGGCTCATATCGACCAGCTCTATCTTCAGGTTCTGGACATAGATGTTGTCCTTGTTAAACCTTATCAGCGCCTGTTTCACATCCTCGGACATAGCTTTTTTGTTGTCGTTTATCTCATTCATGCTTAGTTTTACCTTTCAACTCTATTTTCATGTTCATACATCCTGCGCACATATCAAAAGCATTTGTCCAGAATATCCGGATCAAGTTCTTTTCTTCCCGTTACAAATCCAATTCCAAAGTACAGCACCGCACCTACCATCAGTCCCCACACGACCGCATTTATCCCGGCGATCTTGATAAAATACGTTGCAAATATATATGTCGCGATCGCACCTACGCTGCTGCACACCGCCGCCTGCTTAGTTCCCTTCTTCCAGAACAAACCTCCCACAAGAGGCCAAAAGAATGTGCATTCAAGTCCGCCAAATGCAAACATGTTGAGCATGAAAATTATATCCGGCGGATTGATCGTGAGAACCATCACCACCACGCCGAGCAACATCGTAAGTATCGTGCTCACCAGCTTGACATTCTTGTCGTATTTCTCATTTTTCACAGGATCATCACCCACCACGTAATTCTTCCACAGATCCTTCACTATAGCTGCTGTGGCAAGTATGAGGAGCGAATCCGCTGTCGACATAACTGCTGCCATCGGCGCTGCGAGGAATATCGCTGCTATTCCAGGCGGCATGATCTTCTGTACTATATACGGTATAAAATAATCCGAAGTTGGAAGATTGTCCGTATCGACAAGTGCGCCAGCCCATGTTCCTGCAAGATGCATTCCCACGATAACAAAGCTGCATGTGAGAACTCCGATCCACATCGCTCTGTGCATGCTCTTCGTATCCTTAAATCCCATGGCTCGCACAGCTGTCTGGGGAAGGCCCAGCGTTCCAAATCCCACAAGCACCCAATAGCTGAGCAGCCCTCCTGGAGTGTATTTCGAAAAAATGTCATCGTACACCTCCGGCAGATTTGTCTGAAGGCCGGCATCTATCGCGGCAAGACCTCCCCCGCTCCTTAAGACAAAGAATATAAACAGGAATGTTCCGATACACATTACTATTCCCTGAATCGTGTCAGTTATGACAACCGCACTGAATCCGCCGATGGCTGTGTACAGGATCACGACTGTACCAAATATCAAAAGTGAACTCACATGATCCATTCCCGTTATGGATGCTATAAGTGTAGCCCCTCCCGTAAACTGACTTATCATCTGTGCTATAAAGAAAACTATAAGTCCAAGGCTCGTGATGACCACCAGCGCATCGCTCTTGTATCTCGCCTTGAAGTAACCCACCACTGTCACAGCGCCCGTTCGTCTGGACACTATCGCAAGCTTATTTCCAAGCACACCGAGCACCAGAAATGTGACCGGGACCTGGATAGCAGCTATCCACGCCTGTGCATATCCATATGTAAGACCCGCTGCACCCGGCCCTGATATAAATGAGCTTGCGGAAGTGTATGTCGCCATGATCGTCATGGCTAGGACGATTCCGTTCATATTTCTTCCGCCTATGAAATACTTCTTCTCGGACGTTGTGTGCAGGCTTTTCTCCGCCCTTCTGCTATAGACAAAGCTCACCACAATATTGAATAACAGATATCCGAGAAAAACCGATAAGATCAATATCTGATTACTATTCATTTTCACCCTCACTCTCATCCTCTTCATATTGGAAATCTACGAACACAAACTTAAGCAGCCAGAATACCCCGATCACCGCAAGCACCACTGTTCCAAGCACCGAGACCACAAACCACGCCGGCATATGGAACACCGTCCACCCGGTGCCATTTAGCAGGAACGCGGTGAGCACATGCCATAAAAAACATATAAATACCACAAGCAGCGTCGCTTTGATCTCTTTTATGCACTGCCTGTGCTGTTCTTCCTTTGTCAGTTTCATCATAATAATATATCCCCTTAATTAGCTTATTATATCCTATCGCCTGTCGTCACAATGCTCATTATATCACGCTGATCAGTTTTTTCATAGTTGCCCCGCCAGCCGCCCAAATCCTGTGCATATACAAACTCTGTATTGTTGTCTGCACAAAAAAACTGGTGCACAGACGTTTCGTCCATACACCAGCCATTTATATTCTCTATTCAAATATTATATCAAAAATATCAGTCCGGCAAACATGATCGCACCGATCACATTTGCCTTTGCAGGAATCTTGGTCGGCAGTATGACTATCGCAAGGGGGAACAAATTGAAGATGCACGCCCACACTGGAAGTGAAGTTTTTCCCATGACAACAACTATCAGAAACGCTACAGCAAATACAAGCATACCAGCATAACCCAAATACATCGTATAGCAGGTGGTTTTAAAGAAATCCCACACTGCATTCAGAGCTTCTTCTGTCAGACCCAGCTTTACGAAGAACCACTCGACTAGACAGCAGAACAGATGATGCAATGCCAGATTGATGAACATTACAAGTGTTGCAACATACATTATCATATAAAAAGTCTCTGAGTACTGGCGGATCCAGTCGCTGATAGCCAGATAGCCAAATATCTCCAGTGTCATGGCACCTACACCTAGAAGCATAGCTATCGACAGATTCTTAAGCGGCATTCCCCTGAACGCCACCTTAGACTTATCATAATCTTTGAAATTCGTCAGATCGACCTTTCCATTCGGTGCATACGTGAGAAATCCATCAGAAATTCCACATAATACATGCCCCACCAGCGCCATAATCATAAATACCTTCCACTGTAACATATCAATATCCCTCCCTTTTTAATCACATAACCAAATTTTCTATGATCTGCTTTGTATGCTGACCATATGAGTTAGTTTTCACTAACTATATTAACACATCTATCTGCAAATGTGAATCTTAGAAAATAGCTTTTCAATTGTATATAAAAACGCTGACACATAAGCTTGTTAGTATATCCATGTCAAAACGGACATACCACCATCGCAAATGCGCCAGCGTCTTATTTACTCTATATACATTTTAATTCAGATCTTTATACATTGATCTCCGCAGTAACACCGAGGATATCCTTGTTCTCATCGAGGATAGGCTGAATAACCTCCGCAAGGAACTCTCTTGTCTGCTCAGGAGCACGACCTACGAAGTTCTTTGGCTCAAGGATAGATACGATCTCCTCCTTTGTCATGCCAAAGTCAGGGTCTGCTGCGATACGGTCAACGAGGTCATTCTCTCTTCCGTACTTCTTGACCTGCTCGCCTGCAAGCATTGAGTACTCTCTGATCTTCTCATGAAGCTCCTGACGGTTGCCGCCACGCTTAACCGCATCCATCATGATATTCTCTGTTGCCATGAATGGAATCTCCTTCATGAAGCACTGGTAGATAACCTTGTCATATACCACAAGACCATCAACAACGTTCAGGTACAGATCAAGGATTCCGTCAACTGCGAGGAATGCCTCTGGAACTGAGATACGCTTATTTGCTGAGTCATCAAGTGTTCTCTCAAACCACTGTGTTGCGGCTGTGATAGCAGGATTGAGCGCGTCGCACATTACATAATTGGCAAGTGATGCGATTCTCTCACTTCTCATTGGGTTTCTCTTGTATGCCATAGCTGATGAACCAATCTGGTTCTTCTCAAATGGCTCCTCTATCTGCTTTAAGTGCTGGAGAAGTCTGATATCATTTGAGAACTTGTGCGCACTCTGTGCAATGCCTGAGAGCACGTTAAGAACTCTTGAGTCGACCTTTCTCGAATATGTCTGGCCTGATACAGGATAGCACTCAGCAAATCCCATCTTCTCAGCGATCTTTCCATCTATCTTTCTCACTGTCTCGTGATCTCCTCCGAAGAGCTCAAGGAAACTTGCCTGTGTTCCAGTTGTTCCCTTTGATCCGAGAAGCTTCTGCTGGCTGATCATATACTCTATATCTGAGAGGTCAAGGAGCAGCTCCTGCATCCAGAGTGTTGCACGCTTGCCGACTGTCGTAGGCTGTGCAGGCTGGAAATGTGTAAATGCAAGAGTTGGGAGGTCCTTGTACTGATCTGCGAACTTTGCCAGCTCATTTATAACATTGATGAGTTTCTTTCTGACAAGCTTTAATGCCTCTGTCATAACGATAACGTCTGTGTTATCGCCTACATAGCAGCTTGTTGCTCCAAGGTGGATTATTCCAGCTGCCTTAGGGCACTGAACACCGTATGCATATACATGGCTCATTACGTCGTGACGAACCAGCTTTTCTCTCTCTCTGGCAACATCATAGTTGATGTCATCAGCGTGAGCCTTGAGCTCCTCGATCTGCTCATCTGTGATTCTTGGATTGCCGTTCTCGTCCTTGAGACCAAGCTCCTTCTCTGTCTCAGCAAGAGCTATCCACAGCTTTCTCCATGTCTTAAACTTCATATCAGGTGAGAAAATATACTGCATTTCCTTACTAGCGTATCTTTCACACAGTGGGCTTTCGTACTTGTCCTTACTCATGTCTTTACCTCTTTCTTCCTGTAGTCTCCCGCATCTGCCGGTTGACAAATGCTTTTATATCTTATCACACAACTATTATACATGGGTTTCAGATTATTTCCATGCTTTTTTTGCATAAACCAGAAATTCGGAATCAATATCCGCTTTTTCCGCTGATATGATCCCGAATTTTTACTTTATTGTCTTGCGACAAGTGCGCACTTTCGTGCGCTATCACCAGGACTCCTCCCGCTTACGCGGGTCCCTCCTCATGATATAATGTGAGACTCCGATCCTCTCTTGAAGTCTTCGTGATCGCCTCTGATGTCCTCTGTAGGCGGTTTCATCGGATACTGGCCGCTGAAACATCCATGGCAGTACTGCCTTCCGCCTGAGAGCTCAGGAAGTCTCTCCATCTTCAGGTATGCCAAAGAATCGGCACCTATGATCTTGCATATATCATCTACAGACCTATTGTATGCTATGAGCTGCTCTCTGTCCGGAATATCAGTTCCAAAGTAGCATGGATACAGGAATGGAGGTGAACTGATCCTTACATGGACCTCAGTCGCTCCTGCCTCCCTGAGCATGCCAACTATTCTGTCACTCGTAGTTCCACGAACTATAGAGTCATCTATCATTATGACACGCTTGCCATTTACAGCCTCCTTAAGGACGTTCAGCTTGACACGCACGCTGGACTCTCTCTGGCTCTGCTGTGGCTTTATGAATGTTCTTCCCACATATCCATTCTTGACAAATGCCGTTCCATATGGAATACCCGATTCAAGTGAATAGCCCATGGCCGCTGCATTTCCCGATTCAGGAACGCCAACTACCACATCAGCGTCAACCGGGCTGTCCTTTGCAAGACATCTTCCGGCTGTGATACGCGAATCGTACACAGACATTCCATCTATGACTGAATCAAGTCTAGCAAAGTATATATACTCAAATATACATCTTGCATGCTGCTCCTGGCACATGTTCTTGTACGACTGGATTCCATACTCAGGTGATATGGTTACAACCTCTCCAGGCTCCACATCCCTGACAAATTCGGCACCTATTGTATCGAGCGCACAGCTCTCAGATGCCAGTATGTATGCGTTATCACGCTTTCCTATACAAAGCGGTCTGAAACCAAATGGATCTCTGGCTCCAATAAGCTTTCTAGGACTCATGATGACAAGTGAATATGATCCCCTTACTTTCTTGAGAGCTCTAGTGACAGCCTCCTCAACGGAACCGCACTTAACTCTCTCCCTGGCTATATGGTAAGCTATTACCTCAGAATCAATTGTAGTCTGGAATATAGCGCCTGTGAGTTCCAGCTCACGTCTAAGCTCAGGAGCATTTACCAGATTGCCGTTGTGTGCAAGTCCCAGAGTTCCCTTTACATAATTGAGAACCAGTGGCTGTGCATTCTCTATAGTGCTGGCACCGGCTGTTGAATATCTCACATGACCCACACCGATATTTCCCTTTAGCTTGCTCAGTGAATCAGGTGTGTACACCTCATTCACAAGACCCATGCCCTTTAAGGAGCTGACCTTGCCCTTAGGACCAGCAGTGTCTGACACCGCTATACCGCAGCTTTCCTGCCCACGGTGCTGCAATGCAAACAGACCATAATAGATCGTGTTCGCCACATCATTTCCATCGAAATCATAGATACCGAAGACTCCGCACTCCTCGTGCATCTCGTCCTCGTCATAATAATGGGATCTTAAACATTCGTTCATAAATATATGCCTCTCATGTTATATTATTGTAACTGTCCCGGCCACATCATTCTCATCGTAAGTCTGGTAACAGTCATATCTTTCACCACATAAAACTTTATCTGTTTTACCACAACATGTCAACAGATAAATTCTATCATTTTTAGGATTATACCCCACTTTTTTCATGCATTTTCACCAACAGTGATGTATTTCTCAAGTATTTGTCTGTTTGGACTTGAGAAAATCCACATCTCTCTGTCACACCCCCGCCTCACCGGTCGCGCTGTACTTCTCTCCTGACACGGCAGGTTACCACATAGTCCTTCCGGCTTCCACCTGGAATTATTCCATAGTGGCTGCCATAACATTGTATCTTTTTTGAATTTCTCGGTATCTTATGTCACAAACTTTTCACCAAACACACGAAAAAAGCCCAAAATATACAAATTTTACGTACTTTGTATCTTTTGAGCTTTTTTCTATCTATTGGTGATAATTCTGTATCTTTTTAAGGAATTTCCTTAAGAAATATCACAACGACCTCCGAGCAACCACCAGAAAATACTTCGGATTTCCCAAGAAGTCCTCCAGACCACTCTACTCAACAGCGTATCCCTTTGCCTTTATGAGATCCACCATCTTGTATACATACTTCTCACACAGCTCATCTGTGGCTGCCTCGACCATAACTCTGATGACAGGCTCTGTACCGCTCTGTCTGAGAAGAAGTCTTCCGTCGTCTCCAAGCTCTGCTGCTATCTCATCGTTCAGTTTCAACACATCAGCATCGTTCATGACTGCATCCTTGCTTGAAACCTTGACATTCACAAGGAGCTGTGGATATATCGTCAGGCTGTTGAACAGTTCTGAGAGCTTAACCTTACGTCCAAGTATCGTCTCCATGATCATCAGTGAGGTGAGAACTCCGTCACCTGTTGTTGCATATTTAGAAAAAATGATATGACCTGACTGCTCACCGCCGATGGAATGTCCGTGCTCCATCATATTCTCGAACACATACTTGTCGCCGACTGCTGTCTTCTCATAGTTGATGCCCTTCTTGTCAAGTGCCTTGTAAAGTCCAAGATTGGACATAATAGTTGTAACGATCGTATTGTTGTTCAGCTCACCCTTATCCTTCAGGTAACGGCCACAGACATAGAGGATCTTGTCTCCGTCCACGATCTCACCCTTGTCGTCCACTGCAAGACATCTGTCCGCATCACCATCAAATGCAAATCCCACATCAAGTCCCTTCTCCTTGACAAATGCCTGAAGCTTCTCAATGTGTGTTGAACCACAGTCCGTGTTGATATTTGTTCCATTTGGCTCATTGTTGATGACATATGTCTTTGCTCCGAGGGCGTCATACACTGACTTTGCAACCAGATATGATGCACCATTTGCACAGTCAAGACCAATCCTCATACCCTTGAAAGGTCTGGTTGGGATCGTGAGCAGATAGCCTATATATCTGTTTCTTCCCATGGTGTAGTCAGTGGTCTTACCGATGTTCTCTCTCTTTGCAAATGGTATCTCGCCGAGCTCACCGTCTATATACTGCTCGATCTCGTTCTCGATGGCTGCCTCAAGCTTGTAGCCCTGGCCGTTGATCACCTTGATACCATTGTCATAATATGGGTTGTGGCTGGCTGAGATCATGATACCGCAGTCAAAATCACCTGTACGGACAATATAAGATACACTAGGTGTAGGAGTTACATGCATCAGATATACATCTGCTCCGCTGGCTGTAAGTCCTGCAACCAGTGAATACTCGAACATGTAGCTTGAAAGTCTCGTATCCTTTCCGATGACAACGTGTGCCTTTCCATCCTCATGCTGCTTGCCATAGTAATAACCAAGGTATCTTCCAACCTTATATGCATGCTCCACAGTAAGGTCAACATTTGCCTCGCCTCTGAATCCATCTGTTCCAAAATATTTACCCATTGTAAAATCCTCGATTCTATTATTCTATAACCTCATCCTGCTCGCTTTCCTGAACGACCAGAAGATCTATCGCTCTCCTGTGGATGTGTATCTTGGTCTCCTTATATTCTCCGCCGAACTCACCGTCACATGTCCATGCAACCGGATCCTCTGCATCGAACTTGACCCTGTGAGCCCTGAATGAAACCATACTCCTCTCATTCACATCTCCCGTAAGAAGCGCCCTGACAACTCTCTCCAGATCAGCTGGCGTCTTCATTGTCCTTATCAGTATGCCCTCAAAAAGTCCGTCATCGAACTCAACGCCTTTTCGGGTTATACTCTTAAATCCCCCAACGGATATCGAGTTAGACACCATACCGAATATGAACTCGCCTTCCTGCTCGTCCCCGTCTATTGTAACCTTCATCTTGTAAGATGGTACATTTGCCAGACTTTTTATCCCCTGCAATACATATGCCGCATGCCCAAATATATTCTTCATATTCTGTGGAGTTGCATATGATGTATCTGAGAACATTCCAAAAGCTGCGACATAAACAAAGTTCTTGTCGTTCAGACTTCCTATATCTATGGAGAACGGCTCTGCCTTCACTATCATCTCAGCCGCCTCAACCGTCTCTCTCGGTATGTCCATGCTCCTTGCAAAGTCATTGGTGGAGCCACACGGAATATATCCAAGTGGAACCTTTATCCCGCTCTTCATATATCCTGTAACTGTGTTGCCCAGGGTTCCGTCGCCCCCCGCACATACGATCACATCGTAGTTTGCGCCTTCCTCCTGAACAATTCTCTCTGCGTCATCTGCCGATTTCGTAAGATATGTCCTGACCGCGTAATCGTTGTTGCAGAACACTTCCAGCACATCCACCAAAGAATTCTTCAGAGTAGTCCTACCCGCTTTGGGATTCATGATGAACAGCATATTCTTCATACTTTCAATAACACAACCTTTCCCTTTGATACTGCTTATTTACTTGTGATCCTCCTTGTACTTCATGTACAGATCATACCCCTTCTTGCGGAGCTTGCATGATGGACAATGTCCGCAGCCCTCGCCCTTGATGCCATTGTAACATGTAAGTGTCATATCTCTGATGACATCCAGTCCACCCAGCTCATCAGCCATCTTCCATGTCTCCATCTTATCGATCCACATCAATGGTGTTATTATATCAAACTCGTAGTCCATTGCAAGGTTAAGTGTTGTATTTAACGATTTGATAAATATATCCCTGCAGTCCGGGTATCCTGAGAAGTCGCTCTGGGACACTCCTGTTATTATATCAGATATTCCTCTCTGTTTGGCAAATATTGCTACAAATGTAAGAAATACCATGTTCCTTCCGTCTACAAATGAGTTCGGTGTGCCCTCATCAGGTGCATTTTCATCAACCTTCATGTCCGTTCTTGTCAGAGAATTTGGCGCAAGCTGGCCTAAAAGACCCATGTCAAGTATGTGGTGCTCCACTCCGAATTTGTCCGCGATTTCCCTGGCACACTCAAGCTCTAACGCATGTCTCTGTCCATAGTCAAATGATACGGCGTACACTTTCTTGTACTTCTTGAGTGCCCACAACAGACACGTTGTGCTGTCCTGTCCGCCGCTGAATACTACAACTGCCTCATCCTTATTCTTTAAATTCTGCATGATCTCATCCTCCATATATAATCAAATATGATATTCCGGACCGCATTATAACGCTCCCGGATAAACAAATTCACCATTATCAATTCAGTGTACCGATAACTATCTTCCCGCATTGTACATCATCAGCATCTTGTTCTGCAGAGCCGTATCGCTCTCGAATCGTCCTCTGAGAGTGGTCGTCATGGTCTTGCTTCCCGGCTTCTTGATGCCTCTCGCCGTCATACAACTGTGATGTGCCTCTATCATAACCGCCACGTCATCGGTTCCCGCAGCCTTGGATATGACGTAGGCTATGTCCGAGCCTATCCTCTCCTGAAGCTGAAGTCTCTTTGCAACCATATCCGCGATCCTTGCTATCTTAGAAAGTCCGAGCACTCTTCCATTTGGAATGTATGCGACTGATACCTTCATGTCGTACATAAGTGCCATGTGATGCTCACAGTAACTGAACACCTCTATATCCTTCACAAGCACCATGTCGCCCGCCTGTCTTGCCACTCCATCCTCGGCAAATGTCTTGCCGAACATCTCAGCCAGCTCGTCGTTGGTGTAGTTCATTCCCTCAAATACTTCCTCGTACATGCGCGCGACCCTGTCAGGAGTCTCTACAAGTCCCTCTCTGTCCGGGTCATCCCCAAGTGCAATCAGTAGCCCTCTTACATGCTCCTTTATAGCCTCTTTATCTATCGCCATCTTATACACCTCTTTCTTCCGAATCCCAAATGAACTTGTGAAGCTGTAACTGAAGCTTCACATCATTCATATCGTTCTCGATCATAAAATCCACTATATCCGCAGGATCTATACTGCCATACACAGGACTGATGAATACTCTCGTCTTCTCATCCAGCGCATACTCCTGAACTATCTCAAGACACTTCTCCAGATCTTCCTGTGAACCGACCACAAATTTCACCGAATCATTCTTGTCTATATAGTTATAATTTGCAAGGCACATGTCACTTTCCATGCCGCTGGATGGACATTTGTAATCCAGCGTGTATGACACATTCCCTCCAAGAGCCTTGAACTCTGCTATATCAACACTTCCGTTCGTCTCGATCTCAACCCTTATATCGTCCTCCAACTCAAATGCAAGGAGGAGCTTATCTATATCCTTCTGTATCAGCGGCTCCCCGCCTGTCAGGGTGACGTTCTTCACCTCTGTCCTTCTGACATAATCGATGATCTCATCCTCGGTCAGCTCCTCATACGGAACGCCTGCCTCATTTGCCCACTTGGTATCGCAGTAACCGCAATCAAGATTACAGCCCGCAAATCTTATGAATACGGCAAGCTCTCCGGCTCTCGCGGCCTCCCCGTTGATACTTATAAATCTCTCTACAACTCTGTACGTACTCACGTCTATATTTCCTTTCTCCCAGTGTATATTGTATATCGTCTCTCATCTGACAGATCTTGAGACCAGTCAGTTTCTCACCGGGATCCTATTGTTTATATTACTCGCAATAAGACGCCACATTATTCGGTGTCTCATACACACTTGCCTCTATGACATTGTAGCCTCGGCTCGTCATCTCATCATATATATACTTCGCGAAGTTCTCAGCCGTAGGTCTGAAATCAACCTTCACGATTCTCAGATTCTCCGCCAGCAGCGCATCCTCCGTTGCCTGTCTTAGGCTTCCTGTCTCCATGATAAGGCTGTGATCAAAGTAATCTGCAATCTCTCTCAGATCCTTCTTAAGATTTGAGAAATCTACCACCATTCCCCTGTTCTGTGTATCGTGCTCAAGCGTTTCCGCTCCGACCTCTATCTCCACCGTCCATCTGTGTCCGTGGATATTGCTGCATTTGCCCTCATAATCTTTCAAAAAATGGGCGCTGTCAAAACTTGCCTTTGTCATTAACTTATACATAACTCCTCCTATAAGCATCCTACTGTTCACCACAAAAAAAGACCAGAATAGGACATTCTGATCTTCTTCTGTCCTAGTTTTGTTTAGTGACAGGATGGTACTAATGAACTGTCAATCTATTATGTTGTGTTCTGATCTATTTGTCAGTTTCTCTCAGATCTTAGATGTTAAGGAATCCCTTAACCTCTGCAAGCATATCCTCCTTGTCACATACTGTGTCGTGGAGAACCTTTGCTGATCTGATATCCTCTATAGCCTGAGGTACCTTTACACCTGAGAGCTTCTCAAGCTCGTCGACAAGCTCAAAGTCTGTCTTGGAATCATACTCAGGGTCTATGGCGTTCATAACGCTTCTTGTGAACTTGTATGGGCTTGCTGTTGACGCGATGACTGTAGGTGTCTTATCTCCTGTCTCTGCCACATACTTTTCATATACTGTAGCTGCAACTGCTGTATGTGTATCGATGATATAATCATCTGACTCATATACCTTTTTGATGGTAGCTGCGGTCTCTGCCTCTGTTGCATATCCACCATAGAACTCAGCAAGCTTTGCCTTCATATCGTCTGTGATGGTATACACTCCATCTGTTGTGAGTTCTTTCATAAGCTCCGAGTTCTTCTCAGCATCATTGCCAGCGATCTTGTATATCAGTCTCTCAAGGTTGCTTGAAATGAGGATATCCATCGATGGTGATGTTGTGAGTATGAACTCTCTGTTTCTATCGTATGTTCCTGTCTGGAAGAAATCAAACAGAACCTTGTTGTCATTTGATGCGCAGATGAACTTTGCGATCGGAAGTCCCATCTCCTTTGCGTAGTATGCAGCAAGGATATTTCCGAAGTTACCTGTTGGAACATCCACGTTGATCTTGTCGCCGGCCTTGATAGTTCCGTCTGCAACAAGTCTTGTATAAGCGTATACATAGTATACCATCTGAGGAACAAGACGTCCGATATTGATGGAGTTTGCTGATGAAAACTGATATCCCTTCTCATCCATGTACTTTGCAAGCTCTGCATCTGAGAACATCTTCTTTACGCCAGTCTGAGCGTCATCGAAGTTTCCTGTGATACCAACAACAAATGTATTATCTCCCTTCTGGGTAACCATCTGTTTCTCCTGGATTGGGCTTACACCGTGCTTTGGATAGAACACGATTATCTTTGTTCCAGGAACATCTGCAAATCCTGCAAGGGCAGCCTTACCTGTATCACCTGATGTTGCTGTGAGGATGACGATCTCATTCTTTACGCCATTCTTCTTTGCTGATGTTGTGAGAAGATATGGAAGGATTGAAAGTGCCATATCCTTGAATGCTATTGTTGATCCATGGAAAAGCTCAAGATAATATGCTCCTGCCTTATTCACAAGTGGTGCTATAACCGGTGTATCAAACTTTGAATCATATGCTGAATCTATACAATGCTTAAGCTCAGCCTCTGTGAAGTCTGTGAACATAAGCTTCATAACCTCGTATGCAACCTGCTGATAGTTCATCTTTGCAAGATCTTCCAGAGACACATCAAGTGCTGGTATAGAATCTGGTACAAAAAGGCCCCCCTCATTAGCAAGTCCCTTAAGTATAGCCTGTGATGCTGTTGCTGTCTCATTTGCATTTCTTGTGCTTCTGTAGATAAGTTCCATTTGCCAATCTCCTTAATAAATATATTTAAACATTTCGTTATGTACTAAACTCAGGAATCACCTGTATTCTTACAAATAATCGTGTGCATTATAACACAGCATTTTATAAAAAACAAGCTATAGCCCTCCTCATTCGTGCGACTTTCCCAATACTTATATCACTGCATTTAAAAACCCGCCTTACGGCGGGTCTTTAATATATCTGTATATAATTTCTTATTTTTATTACTTTACATATACATCATAGTAGCCTGTTGCGAAGTTGAGAGCTGCCTGATGATTTGAGAAGTAGATGTCAAGGTGATTACCGTTGATTGCTCCACCTCTGTCCTGTACTGTGTATGTGTGACCATCCACGATGAGTTCTGTACCAAATGCAAAGTTGCTTGGTGCTGCACATGTAACACCCTCAACCGCAGGAGCACCTGAAGCTGTTGTCGGGTTATCCATGTTGCTGTACTCTCCACAGCAGATTGGGCATGGACAATATGCCGTAATCCAGAATGTTCCGAGATATGTACCTGATGTCTCACCATTCACCCACATAACCTTGTCATCAGGAAGTCCGTCTGTTGACTTCTCTGTTGATGGATCAACTGATATCTGATCGTCAGGAAGTCCTGCTGCTGACTTATCCTTATCCTTAACCTTCATCTGTGTGGTAGGCTCTGACTTTGTTGTGTCTGCTGCCTGCTGTGCAGCCTCTGTTGCACGAGCCTCTGTTGTGCTCTCCTGAACTCCACCGCTTATGGCTGAAGTCTTCTTAGCTGTCTTCTTGCTTGAGAGGGCTACTGAACCAGTCTTGTTGACATCTGACAGAGTACCATCTGCCAGTGCAACTGATGATGTTGCCTCTCCATAGTCTGCTGTGTTGTCTGCGTATAATGTATTACCTGCTGCTGCGATCGACACTCCCTTGCCCTTGGATGAAACCATGCTGTCATCTGATGCGATAACTGCGTATGATGAAAATCCAACTGCCAGGAGTACTGCTCCTATGCTAATCTTCTTTACGTTTCTTTTCAGTGATGTCTTCATTAGTTTCTGTGATTTCATACGTGATGAATCTGAAAACTTTTGCATAACCTTTTCTCCTTAATTTCTTTACGGTTTCAGAATTGTTACAAAACCGTTAAAATTTAACTCATGACGCTATTATAATCTCTGTCAAAAGAAAGGTCAAGCAAAGTGGCTATTTTTGTAAATCATGCACAATCCGCATAAAATCTTTAATTCCGTTAATGTAAATATGCAACATTTTAAAATGCTATTTTTGTGCATGTTTCACATTTTAGTACCGTAACATTTTTGAAACAAATCAGCATCTTGTATATTTTTACTTTAGAGTTTTTAATAAATTCTTTGTTTTCTGTTACATTTTTTTGTTTTTATGTTAACTCACAATGACTTTTTCAGGTGCGCTGTCAGCCCATCTACAGAGCAGTTCCTCAAGCTCCTCGTAAGTCTCAACCTGGTTCACATTGCTCCTGAGCTTTGCCGAATCATACATTCCGACTGAGTACCATGCCACGTGCTTTCTCATCTCATGGATACCTGTGTACTCACCCTTGAACTCAACCATGAGTCTCGCATGTCTCAGCATCATATCCTTCACTTCATATATGTCAGGCTTGTCCGGCAGCTCGCCATGCTCGTAGTAGTATTTCATATCGCGGAATATCCATGGGTTGCCCCTCGCACCTCTTCCTATCATAAAGCCGTCACAGTTCGTCTGCGCCCTCATGTCTATGATGTCCTGAGGAGTGTTTATATCGCCATTGCCAATGATCGGGATGCTGCACGCCTCCTTCACCCTGGCTATGACGCTCCAGTCCGCATGTCCCTGATAATACTGCTGCCTTGTCCTTCCGTGCACCGCCACAGCGGCAGCCCCGCTCTCCTGGGCTATATGTGCTATCTCAGGCGCATTTATATGCTCTGAATCAAATCCGCTTCTTATCTTGATGGTCAGCGGTATGCTTATAGCTTTTGCCATGGCCTCGACTATCCTTCCAACGAGAACCGGATCCTTCATCAGCGCAGATCCCTCTCCATTGTTGACCACCTTCGGCACAGGGCAGCCCATATTTACATCTATGAACGAATAACCGTTGCTCTCTATCCTCTTTGCCATCTCCGCCATGATCTCAGGATCAGAGCCAAAGAGCTGCAGCCCAAATGGCTTCTCCCGCTCATCCATAGCCAGAAGCGGCTTCGTGTTCTTATTTTTGTAATATATTGCCTTGGCACTCACCATCTCGCTGTACAGGATATCACAGCCCTGTTCCTTGCATAAAAGACGAAATGGCTGGTCACATACACCAGCCATCGGCGCCAGGATCAATTTATCGCTGAAATCCATAAATTTCTCCATTGCTTCTATAATAATATATAATTTGCAAAATCCGACTTATTTCTGCTTGTCCATGATAAGTCTGAGTCCGTGAAGTGTGAGATCCGGATCATACACATCTATGCAGTCCGTGTTCTCATATATCATCTTTCCAAGTCCGCCGGTAGCCACGACCTTCAAATTGTCGTATCCTGACTCCTTGCGCATTCTCTTCACTATATACTCTGTCTGGCCAATATAGCCCATGCACACACCGGCCTGCATACTGGATATCGTGTCCTTGCACAGTATCGTCTCAGGCACCTTTATCTCTATCTCAGGGAGCTTGGCTGTTCCCGTCCACAGAGCATTTGCAATAAGCCTTATACCCGGCGATGTGACCTCAGCCTCAAACACGCCATCGGCATTGATGAGGTCGTACGTTGTGGCAGTTCCAAAGTCCACCGTGAGAACCGGTCCGCCATACATGTGATAAGCCGCAACTGCGTCAACTATTCTGTCAGCTCCAAGCTGCTTCGGGTTTGGCAGCGCTATATTGATCCCCGTCTTTATTCCCGGCTCAACTATGAGTGGTGTTATTCCAAAATATTTCTTTATGCCATTCACCAGGGAATGCATGATCTTCGGAACAACCGAAGCGATTATAACTTCATCTATAACATCAGTTGACAACTGTCTCATTCTGAGCCAGTCGCGCAGAAATACTCCGTACTCATCCGATGTTCTCGATATCCCGGTGGTCATCCTGAAGGTCTTCTCCAGGCGTTCTCCGTCAAACAGTCCTATCGTAATATTTGTATTTCCAGCATCAATAGCAAATAACATGCCCCTTTTTCCTTCCTGATCTTCCAATTATTTTATATCATTCATTTACAAGACTGTTAATGTCAACACCCTGTATAAATATCTTATAGAACAGTTCCAGACTCTGGAACAGCTCCTTCTTTTCATTCTGCAGCTTCTTGACCTTGAGTCCGCATCCTATGTCGTCAAATAATAGGTCATCCTCAAGTGCCCTCGTCTGTATCTTCAGATTGCCGGCGTCGTCAAACACCAACATAAATATTCCTCCGACCTCCTGTGTAAACGCTCCACACATGGCGTGAAGCTCGTCCTTTATCTCATCAGGAAGCTTTGAAAATTCCTTGTTCAGATAAAACTTCTGATTATATATCGAGCTGGCGCACAGAACAAGCTCGCCATCCTCTGTCCTGGTTGAAATCTCCATAACCGCTCCTATCCTATAACGTCCGCCATATCGTACATTCCTGCAGGCTTGCCCTTGAGGAACTTTCCTGCCTCAACAGCACCCTTTGCAAATACTGACTTGGAGTATGCAGTGTGCTTGAACTCTATAACCTCATCAATACCTGCAAATATAACCTCATGCTCTCCAACTATAGTTCCGCCTCTGACAGCAGAGATTCCGAGCTCCTTCTTATCTCTCTTCTTTCTCACCTGGCTTCTGTCGTACACATACTCATACTGCTCATCGCATGCCTCATTGATTGAATCAGCAAGAGCAAGAGCTGTTCCGGATGGTGCATCCACCTTCTGGTTGTGATGCTTCTCAACTATCTCTATATCATATCCGGCTGGTGAAAATACCTTTGCAGCATCCTTCAGAAGCTTCATGAGTGTATTGATTCCCAGTGACATGTTCGCTGACTTGAGTATGGCAACCTTTGCACTGCACTCTTTTACCTTTGCAAGCTGCTCATCTGAGAGACCCGTTGTGCAGAGAACTATAGGAGTCTGTGTCCTCACACCGTAATCGAGGAGCTTGTCAACAGCTACAGCCGCTGCAAAATCTATGATGACATCAGCCTCGACATCGCAGGCATCTATATCTGTAAATACCGGATATCCGTTATCTCTGTTGTCCACAACATCTATTCCCGCTACGATCTCGGCATCAGGATCGCCTGCAACGATACCTGTTATTACCTGTCCCATCTTTCCATTGCAACCATGCATTATGATCTTTACCATGTCTGTCTATCCTCCATATATATAAGCTTTGTCATTTGTTGTCGTCTTCTGTGTGGTCTATGCACGCTGACATGCGCATATATTTCAACATGTACTCCATTTTACACATTTGCTGTCCATTGTGCAACTTTTATATCCACCTCGGCAAATAAAAATGTCTGCAGCCAGTTGAGACCGCAGACATCTGTATTGTTTCTATGATAATTACAGTCCTAGAGAACTCCGTACTCTTCCATTGCCTTCTTGAGCTTCTCCACGTTCTGTGGCTCCATCTCAGTGAGCGGCATTCTCATTGTTCCATCACACATACCAAGAAGCTCTACAGCCTTCTTGACAGGTATTGGATTGACCTCGCAGAACAGTGCGTTGCAGAGATCGATGGCCTTGAGCTGGAGATCAAGACTTCCCTGAACATCTCCGTCAAGATACTTCTGAACCATGTCGTGTACGTCCTCAGGGATTATGTTGGCTGTTACTGAGATAACTCCCTTACCGCCAAGTGAGAGAAGAGGTACAACCTGATCGTCATTTCCTGAGTAGATATCTATACATCCCTTTGCAAGGCTTGCAAGCTTTACAACCTGGCTTATATTGCCTGAAGCTTCCTTGATACCGACAATGTTATCAACGTTCTGTGCAAGATATACTGCTGTCTCCGGCTGGATATTGCAGCCTGTACGTGATGGCACATTGTAAAGGATTATAGGCACATTTACTGAATTTGCAACGGCTGTGAAGTGTGCGATGAGGCCCTTCTGTGTAGCCTTGTTGTAGTATGGTGTAACCACGAGCAGACCGTCCACTCCGTAGCTCTCTGCCTCTGTTGAGAGATATATTGCTGTTGCAGTACAGTTTGAACCTGTTCCTGCTATTACCTTTATTCTGTGATCAGCGAACTCTACACACTTCTTCACGCACTCAAGATGCTCCTCGTGTGACAGTGTTGAAGCCTCGCCTGTTGTTCCGCAGATAACTATAGCATCCGTCTTGTGTGCTATATGAAACTCCACGAGCTCCTTGAGCTTATCATAATCCACATCTCCATTTTCAAGAAATGGTGTTACAAGTGCAACTGCTGAACCGGTAAAAATTGACATATTGTCGTCCTCCTTAAAAATAAATAGTCGATACAATATAGCATAAAAATGGGTTGGCAAAAAGCCAACCCATAAAAACATCTCATTCTTACAAGTAGCTCTCCATCCTCAGATGACAGTCATACAGTTCTTAACTGCACAACCAGCAACAGATCCTGTGGAATATCCATCACTTCGGCGGTCTTCCCTTTCGTCAGGCATCTTCTGCATCCACATGCATCAGCCTGCTTAATCATTAATCCCGCGCCTCTACTATATTGTATTCAGTTTAACCTTAGATAGTGCTACTATATCACCTCATCCAGACCATGTCAACCATATATTTTACTGCGTGCTTCACAAGGGTTCCTCCCACTGACGTGGGCCCCTCCTTATGAAATGTTGTGCAGGCGCATTCCTATGCGCTTTGCGCGGCGCCTGCGTGCTTCACAAGGGTTCCTCCCACTGACGTGGGCCCCTCCTTATGAAATATCATTCAAGACATTCCATCTTGCTCACAGACACCTCGTATGCCACCTTGCTGATCACCTGGTCATTGTCGATACGCTTCTGATACTCCCTGCTCTGGATCCTTCCCCAGATGGCCACATGCTCTCCTACCTGGAGCTTTCCGGCAAATCTCGCATTTCTGCCCCAGCAGATACATGGTATGTAATCGCTCTTGCCGTATGCTCTGTTGACCGCCAGCAGCACATCCGCGATCTCCCTTCCAAGGGGCGTCATCCTGTACACAGGTGCCTTACATATGTAACCGTCAAGATAGATCTGATTGGGTCTGTTCTCCTCCTCAGCATCATCCTCGTCGATGGTCTCGATCTCTCTCACAAACACAGACAGTATAAGGCGGTTTCTGGTCTCCTCATGCTTGTTGTATGACCTGAACTGTCCCTTTGCCATGATGCGCTCCCCTATGTGGGATTCATTCACATCGAACAGTCTGTCAGACACCATGAGCGGAATAGTATCGTAAGCATCGCTGAGTCTGCTGACGATGAGATCCACCATATAGAAGCCCTCGCCAAATATTTCGTGGCTGAACACGAACTCTGATGCTATCTCTCCTGCCACCACTACCTGATTGTTGTTTAATGTTTTTTCAGTCATATTTTCTCCCTCCGTTATAACAAACTTTTGCATACTTTAAAAGTTATGCCACGCAGTACAAAAATATGCTGTCTTGTTTGATCTAGTTTTGTCGGTCTCTCCTTCGCTGTCTCATTACCTCATACGACAAAAGAGTCGCCGATATTGCAGCGTTCAGCGATTCGACTTTGCCCTCCATCGGAATCCTGAGAAGTCTGTCGGCTCTGCACGCCACCTCATCCGTCAGGCCATTTCCCTCATTTCCTATGAGGAACGCCACCCTGTCCGGGAATCCTATGTCGTAGAGATCGTCGCCGTCCAGATGTGCTCCGTACACCACAACGCCTGACCGTCTCAGCTCCTCCACGATCCCGGGCAGGTCATCGCACATGACAAATGGCACCCTGAATATGGCACCCATCGTCGATCTGACTACCTTCGGATTGTACGGATCGCATGAACCTTTTCCTATAAGCACAGCGGTCACTCCTGCGGCCTCGGCACTCCTGAATATAGTTCCCATATTTCCGGGATCCTGAAGCGTATCCAGCACAAGAAATGTCTCTCTGTCATTCCTGCCGAGCACGGAATCAAGCTGATAATGCATGCATTTCACCACAGCCATGCATCCCTGTGGAGTCTTGGTCTGTGACACCCCTGCGAACACTCCGTCGCTGAGTATCCATGTATTCCTGCCATCAAGCAGCCCCATGCTCTCGAATTCATCTCTGTATTCCTTAAGCGCACTCTCCGACAGATACACCTCCTGAACATTCTGAAGCGGAAGCTCCCTGAACATGCGTATCCCCTCGACCACGAACACGTCTCTGTCCTTTCTGAGCTTTGCATCCTTGTTCAGCTTATTAAGTTCTTTTATCCTCGGATTACTGTTTGCTGTAATTACTTCCACTTTTTTCTCCTTTTGCGGTATTTCTGTCACACTTTTCTGAGCAATACCCTGTCTTTGCCGTATTCCATCTGGAGCGCGTACACCACGCCGGAATTCTCATCCACACAGAATCCCCGGCCCATATTCTTCGCCTGTCTGGACTTCTTGAGCTGCACGTACACCGGACATGTGCCCTTGTACTCCTCAAGGATCGACATAAATGCAGACTCGTTCTTCATGTATTCGTCCACATCATCGAACAATACCCAGAGCTGGCTGTTGCTCTGAACAGGCTTCTGCCTGTTGTTCCATGGCTTCCCCGACTGAAAGCTCTTGCCACCTTCTGCCTCCTCAAAGCTTATCATATCCGACAATATGAGCTTGTTTTCCTTCTCACCGAGATTCGCCCTGCCCCTGACAAACACTCTGGAGTCCACCAGAAGTCTGTCCCTGAACTTCTCGAAATCCCTCGGGAATACTATAACCTCGACCTGTCCGACCAGATCCTCTATAGTCACATACGCCATATTCTGATTGTTCTTGGTGAGCTTCACCGTCACCCTTGATATGAGTCCGCCGATGACATACATTGCATTGTCCTGAAGCTTCTGTCCATCTCCGTCATCCTGATCCTGGCTCATCTCATCGTCATCCTCGGTGTCCACCACGAAATCCGTCGCCTGAGCCGTGCATGTTCTCTGCATAAGCTCGATATATTTGCCAAGCGGATGTCCCGATATATACACTCCGAGCACAGACTTCTCAAGCGCCAGCTTCTCCTGATCTGAATACTCCTCCACATCAGGGTAAGGCACGAGATTGCTCTGCACAAAATCGTCTCCCATCAGGTCAAACAGAGACATCTGCCCTGACTCCCTGCTCTTTCTCTCCCTTGCGGCTTCCTCCGCTATGGCCGGCAGAGCCATCATCATCTGCTTTCTATTTGCTCCCATATCGTCAAATGCACCGCTGAGTATCAGAGCCTCAACAGTTTTCTTATTTGTGTCCTTTGAAGGCATCCTTGTGAGGAAATCCCTGAGATCCTTAAACGGTCCATTCTTGGTCCTCTCCGCCTCTATCCTGTCGACAACAGCACCGCCGACACTCTTTATACCGGAGAGTCCGTATCTTATCTTGCCGTTGCTTATGGAGAACTTTGCCACTCCCTCATTTATATCCGGAGGGAGCACCTCAACGCCCATCTGCTTGCACACGCTTATATACTTAGCGACTTTGCCATTATTGTCGATGACCGATGACATCAGCGCAGCCATGAACTCCACCGGATAGTAATACTTAAGGTGCGCTGTCTGTGCCGCAAGTACCGCATATGCCACGGAGTGGGACTTGTTAAATGCGTACTCCGCGAACTTCATCATCTCGTCAAATATCTTATTTGCCACAGTCTCCGAGATTCCATTTGCCACGCATCCTGGAACATTGAGCTCCTTGTTGCCGTACACAAAGTTATGACGCTCCTTCTCCATCTCCTCAGGCTTCTTCTTCGCCATGGCTCGGCGCACAAGGTCACTTCTTCCCAGCGTATAGCCCGCCAGCTTCATAACGATCTGCATTACCTGCTCCTGGTAAATGATACATCCGTAAGTCGGCTCAAGTATCTCCTCGAGCTCAGGGGTATCATAGTTAACCAGCTCACTGTTCTCTTTGCCCCTGATGTAGTCGTCTATGAACTGCATAGGACCCGGTCTGAACAGAGCAACACCGGCAATTACATCGTCCAGACTCTGTGGCTTCAGCTTCATCATGAAGTTTCTCATACCCTCACTTTCGAGCTGGAACATACCCTCGGTCTTTCCCTGTCCCATGAGTCCAAGTATATTTGGATCATCGTAATCTATATTGTCTATGTCTATATCCTTGCCTGTTGTCTGCTTGACAAGCTTGACTGTATCCTGCACAACTGTCGCTGTACGGAGTCCCAGAAAGTCCATCTTGAGCATTCCCAGATGTTCCACCGTGTTCTTCTCAAACTGGGTTACTACCGCACCCTCGGCTCCAACTGACAACGGCGCATACTCCTCTATGGCTTCACGGCCTATAACCACTCCCGCAGCATGCATTCCGGCATTTCTAGGGAGTCCCTCAAGCTTTCTGGCTATGTCCACGAGCTTCTTGATCTCATCCGAGCCCTCGTACATATCCCTGAAATCCTTGCTCGTCTTAAGTGCTATATCTATGGTCATATCCTTCTCTGCAGGTATTGCCTTTGCAAGAGAATCACACACCGCATACGGAAGATCCATGGCTCTTCCAACGTCTCTTATAACGTTCCTTGCGCCCATGGTCTGATATGCTATTATCTGTGTCACGCACTCCTCGCCATATTTCCTTACGCAGTAGTCGATGACCTCCTGACGTCTGATATAGCAGAAATCTATATCAATATCCGGCATGGATACTCGCTCCGGGTTCAGGAATCTCTCAAAGAGAAGGTTGTACTGCAAAGGCTCAATGGTCGTGATGTCCAGACAGTAAGCAACCACACTTCCAACCGCCGAACCTCTTCCAGGTCCAACTGCGATTCCCTGCGATTTTGCAAAATGAATGAAATCCCACACTATCAGGAAATAATCCACAAATCCCATGCTCTTTATGACAGACAGCTCATAATCTATTCTCTGTCTGACCTCGTAGCCGTGGGTTCCCTCGGCCATCTCGCCGGACTCCTCATATGTAAGTCCGTACTTTTTCTCCATACCCTCATATACCAGATGATCCAGATATTCCTCCGCGGTATATCCCTCCGGCACATCGAATCTCGGAACCTTCTGCTCGCCAAATACGATATTCACATTACAGCGCTCTGCGATCTTATGTGTATTCTCCAAGGCCTCCAGAGCATATGGGAACAGCTCAGCCATCTCCTCCTTTGACTTGAGATAGAATTGGCCTCCCTCGTAGCGCATTCTGTTCTCGTCCTGAACCTTGTGGTTCGTCTGTATACACAGGAGGACATCGTGCGCCTCCCAGTCCTCGGCATAGATGTAGTGTGAGTCATTTGTCACGACCATAGGAATTCCCAGTTCCTTTGACAGACGCATGATCCCCGCATTCACGGTTGCCTGCTCAGGTATTCCGTGATCCTGCATCTCCAGGAAATAGTTTTCCTCGCCAAATATATTCCTGTATCTTATCGCAGTCTCCTTCGCACCGTCATAGTCGCCCTTTCTGAGCTTTGTCGCAACCTCACCGGCAAGACAGGCGCTGAGAGCTATAATTCCCTCATGGTACTTCTCCAGCACCTCCATGTCGACCCTCGGCTTATAATAAAAGCCCTCAGTAAATCCTCTGGTCACGATCTTTGACAGATTGTGATATCCCAGATCATTCTCCGCCAGAAGTACAAGGTGATAATATCTGTCATCGCCCTTTCCTACTTCCCTGTCAAATCGTGATCCCGGACTGACATACACCTCACATCCGAGAATAGGTTTTATCCCCTCTCTGAGACAAGTCTCATAGAACTCTATAACACCGTACATGACGCCGTGATCCGTTATTGCGAGGGAATCATATCCCAGTTCCTTTGCCCTGCGCACAAGTCCGTCTATCTTCGCCGCACCGTCCAGCAGACTGTAGCCTGTATGCACATGCAGATGTGTAAACTCCATATGTCTCCTCCTTATTTGTTATGCAGTATCTCCCGCCTTATATAGTCAAATGTATAATCTTCGCCCTTCTCAGCCAGTGTCGTTAGCATGTCCTCCAGCAGATCCGCCGATTCAGGGTGCAGATGATGTCTGGATCTGCCCCTCAGATAATACTCAAGCGGAAATGAATCCGTATACCTATCACCATTATAATTCTTGCTGGCAGCCACCCTGTCGCAGAACATCTCCACAACGTACTTCTCCGGCATGCGCATTCCCACCAGCTCCACACAGTCCCTGTCAACACTGTAGTCTACCCAGTATTCCAGATGGTGCTTGTTTCTTCCCTTGTGGTGCAGCCATGCGCTTGAATATCCCTTGCTCTCGCGCTCCGCATCATTCGGGCTTCTTGTTCCCTGATAATACTTTGCCCCGACTGAAAACTCAGTCCACGAATACTTTGACAGATCGTGCACAAGCCCCTGCCAGTATAATCCACACTTAAAGCAGTTATGCATGACCATTCTCTTATGTCTGTTTATGGTCTTCAAATGTCTGTACCATTTTGGAGCATCCATATCATTCCGTCCTTTCCCACTGAGTACAAAAGGCTGCCGCAAAAACTTTTGCAGGCAGCCTTCCTCAATATTGAAGCCGAAAAAGGGACTCGAACCCTCGACCCACGCATTACGAATGCGTTGCTCTACCAACTGAGCTATTTCGGCATCTATAAATTACTACCATACGCTATCGGTTAGAAACACCAGATACCATATAGCGGTATATTTACCAATCCTTTATCGACAAACATGTCATCTGTAGATATCCTCACTGAAGTCTGATTGTCATATCTCTGCTTAAACACTCTGGAGCTCTGAGCCTTGGTGTGCGGGCTCGTCTGAACATCCACTGGGATGACCTCTCCATCGCCCTCATACACGAAGTCAACCTTCGCTGTGGCAGATGATATCCAGAAATACAGATCTCCGATACTCCTGTTCACATACAGCTCTGCAAGAGCATACTGTTCTGCTATAACTCCATCCATCATATCAAGAACGTTGTCTGTGTCAATGTCCTGAACAAGTATTCCAGCCATGATCCTGAGCAGACCATGATCAAGATGATACAGCTCAAATGACTTGTCATCCTTCTGGTTTGCCAGAGGAAGCACTCCATTCCTGACTCTATACACCTGACGCACAACACCCATTCTGACGATCTGATCAACTGACGCCTCGTACTCCCTGGCACGAGCCTTCGGATCAACGTATCCATACATGAACTTCTTGTTCTCCTTGGTAAGCTGAACCGGAATACTGTTCCATATCGCCATGACCTTGGTAAGATATCTCTTCGGAGTGGAGTTTATCAGATATTCAGTAGTTCTGTCAAGTATAGACTTCAAAACCACATCAACTCTTCTGAGATCTCCTGTCTTATAATATTCATCCACCGCCTCCGGCATTCCTCCGGTCACGAAGAAAGTCTCAAGCATCGTCTGGACGCTGTCCCTGACCTCATCCGACATCGGTGTGATCTTCTGGTTCTCTATAAACGCACAGAGCTTTCTGCCCTTTCCCGCCTTAAGGAATTCCTCAAAGTTCATAGGCATCATCTCATACACGCATATATCATCCTGGCACTCTTCCTCTCCCGGGATCGGTCCACAGGATGTCGCAATGACACAGATCCTGCAGTCAGTATTGTATCTGCTGTACTCAACAAGGTTGCCGAGCAGTCCAACACAGTTCTGTGCATTGTCAAATATAAGAAGCTTATCCTTAAAATCATACTTGTCAAGCGACGTTGTAAGCTTGGCATGAAGCTTCTCCGGTCTCCTCTCCTTTGCTGCATACGCTGCAAAATCCGGATACTTGTCCATGTCTATTATTATATGATCCTCAAAAAATCCCATGGCAAAATCAGCCACAGCCCATGTCTTGCCAACAAACTTGCCACCACGGACAACTGCAATCTTATCCGCTCCGGTCTCATACCATGTTGCAAGGTCATTCATAACATTTCTAAACAAGCATCTCACCTCGATTCGACCACTTTTTCCAAATCTATTATAGGATACCACTAAAAATTTGCAATGTAAATAGTTAAACCCATATCATTGCACTCTCTGATTTTTTATCACTTTATACTATTCATACAGGAATTTTTCCCTGAAATACGTCTTAAGCGCTGGTTCATCGATATCCATATACTTCATCACAACTTCATACAGGAACTCCTTATAATATTCCCAGTCTTTTCCCGACATATCCAGCTCCTGTACATCCTCATAGAATATCTCTCCAAGCTTATTGCGAAGTCTTATGGTCGCTGAATATAAATTGATATTACCATTTGCATTCTCTGACTTCACCACATCCACCGTCATGTCTCCATACTTCAGATGGGTCTCTCCACGCATGATTCTTACTTCCTTCTCAATGCGCAAAAGGCACTTCTCCTCCACCATATCCCGCAGGAAATACCCACGATTTTCAAACAGATATTTCTTTATGGACATGAGAATGATCTCATTCTGAGAATAACCGGTATAATCAGATAATCTCTCCAAATCTCTAGCCATTCTGGAATCCATTCTCAAAGGCTTGCTCGTGAGCTCTCTCTTGTTAAGTCCCGGCATAATATGCTCCTTTTCTCTATCCCTATGGGGTAAAAAACCCGGAGGAGATATGTCCTCCGGGATCATTCTGATCTAATTGATATCCTGTTGTATTACTCGCCCTTGCCGATCGACAGGAATCCACTCTCATTAGCCTTCAGCAGGAATGCAAGACCGATATTCTTCTTGCCCTCCTCTGTCGCCTTGTAGATCTCACCTGTCTCAACAAGAGACTTGGCTATTGCAACTACGACATCCTTGAACTGCATCATCTGACGTCTGTCCTTGGAACTCAGCTTGAATATGTACTGGTTCTTGGAGCTTATCAGAAGGATGCTGAATGTATGTACATTATCCTTTGAAGCCCTTATTGCAGATCCGATCATTCTTGAGTTGGCAATGATGACATCCGCATTCTCATCAGGCAGATACTCTGAAACTATCAGCTTGTAGATCTTCAGGTAATCCTGCTCTGCCGTGGCATTGACAGGCATCTCGGCAACTGCAAACTCAACAACTGAATCAGCCATCTTGATAGTACCGCCATCATCGTTGATGACTGCGTTACACTCCTTTGGAACACAGAGTCTGAAGAACTTGTTCTCCACAACCTTCTGTCCCTTGGCAGGTTCTCTGAGTATGAGATCTACATAGTTCATCTCCAGCTTGTTCATCGCAACTATCGCTGACTCATCGCCGGTCTCAGCAAGATCAATAAGAGCGTCGTACAGGCTCCATATCTGCTGAGTAGTTGTAGGAACGAGCTCCATGAGCTTCTCAATAGCAGGAACATATCCCATACTTGCATTCTCTATGTACAGCTTGACCGCCTCATCGCTGGCCAGGCCCTTCTCAACCTTGTAATTGATAACCTTGAATAAGTTCTCCTTATCCCAGTCATCGAAGTTCGCATTGAACGCCTTCTCGAAATACTTGATACTCTTGATCTCGCCCTTGTAGTTATCCTGCTTCTCCTGTACCTGATAGATTCTTCCGAGCTCATATCCGGCACGGGCGCTTCCAAGACCAAGCGCTTCAAGGTAAGCCTTCTCGATCTCATATGGTGTTGCAATGTAGAATATCTGTCTCTGCTTCATCATGGCTATCTTGATAGCCGCTGACTCGCTTCCGGCCTCCACTGCACGCTCCCACTTCTCAACGGCTGTCTGAAGGTCCTCTCCCTTGAGATCCTCAAGATCCTTGATATAACCCTCAGCCTCCTGAATACCGTTCTCTCTGGCCTTCTTGAAGTAAGACAGCGCCTTGACTCCGTCTCTCTTCGTTCTAAGCAGGCCGTAATAATATATTCTTCCAAGATAGAATGCAACTCTCTTGTGTCCAAGACGCTCTGCATTCTCATACCAGTTGACTGCCTTCACATAATCCTTGAGCTGCTGATCGTATACGATTCCAAGAAGGAATGCAAGCTCAGGATCCTTAGTTGCCTCAAACAACTGCTTTGCATAGCTTATAGTCTTCTCAACATCCCTGTATGGGCTGTCCTCATCGTAGTACAGCTCTATCAGAAGATAACTTGCCTTTATGCTTCCAAGCTTAAGAGCCTGCTTTGCGGCTCTCATGGCGCCCTCATAATCCTCAAGGTAGTAGCAGTATATAGCCTCGTTATAATACTGCATATCCTTTCTGTTGGCACTGTGGTCACTGGCCAGCGTAGGATCTACAAACGCAAATGAGTTGGCTGTCTCAAATATGATCTCCTCGTACTGCTCTATGATCTCCATAGTAGCACACACGAATCTCATACATGCCAGTCTACGTCCATGATAGAAGGCAAATGACACTATTCCCTTCTCCATGTCCTTGTGATAGTAAGTTGTACATATTCCATCTGCATACTCTGTGACATACGCCTTGAGCTGCAGCTCTTCGTCAAACGCATCGTTACAATATCTCAGGTAGTTCTCAAGAGTCATCTTGGAATCCTTTGGCACACTGTCATAATATACATACATTGCAAAATCCTTGTATGTAAGACTTGGTGCGTAATACTCCTCACCTGTTGACTCGTTGATCGTCTTCACCCAGCCCTTTGGAAGCTTGTGGATGAATCCCTCAACCTGATCATGAACATATGTGTACTGATACTGAAGTCTTGAAGCCTCGATAACCTTGTAACGCGGCTCCTTTCCCTTTGCCTTTCTGGCCTCTGCTATATCCGTGTACAGCTTGTCCTTCTCCTCGAACTCAAGGCTGTCACCGTGGGTACTCATGTACTCAACTCTCTCGTATGAAGCCTTCGCCTTGGCATCGCCGGTATCAGCGAGCTTCTTGTACCACATCATGGCCTTGTCCAGATCGATAGGTACGACATAATCACTCTTGTTGCCATACTCATCCACTCTGTTAAGTCCGCTCTCATATATCGAACCAAGGCTCATATACGCTGCCTTTATACCGTAATCTGTGGCTGCAAGCTCATAATACTTGATGGCCTTTGAGAAGTTCTGGACTTCCAGAAGCATCTTGGCAAGCTTGAATATAACATCGCCGTCATGGTTCTGATTCACATACTTCTCGTAATACTTGGTAGCCTTGTTCAGATCCACATCCACAACTGCGTTGCGGTACTTTCCCTTCTCATAAAACTCTGCAAGTGCAAGAAGAGCATCATCCCCATATGACTTATACTGCGCATCCATTATTCCTATGTCTGCAACCTGTTCAAGTATGTTTACTGATTCCTCAGCATCTCCGTTGTCCATAAGGTTCATGGCCTTGTTGAACTGAAGCTCCACATTGTTGACCGGTTCCTTCTTTTTGGAAAATCTGGATACGAATGGTATCTTCTTTAATAATCCGTCAAAAAATCCCATATCCTGTTCCTCCGACAAATGTCCATTGATAAATTTATTTTACCACACACACATCCGAGGTGCAATAAATCATCCAAATTACTTATTGTTTTTTGTCAGATATTCTGAAAGTGCATTGACTGCTGCCTCTTCGTCGGCACCGTCTGCAACTATAGTGAGCTCACTGCCATTCTCGAAGCTCATGCTCATCATACCCATAATGCTCTTAGCATTGATTCTCTTATCTCCGGTAACAAGATGAACCTTGCTGTCATACTGACTTGCAACCTGTACAAGAACTGCAACAGGTCTTTCCTCTGCCTCTCCCATCATTGATACAACAACTGTCTTTTCGATCATTACATCCTCCTTGGGCTCATCAACAGCCCCGCATTTCTTCTGCGATTTCACTTATTTTTCTTAATCTATGATTAACCCCCGACTTTCCGATCGGCGGCGTCATCATCTCACCAAGCTCCTTAAGGGAAGCATCCTCATTCTCCAGTCTGGCAAGTGCCAGCTCTTGAAGGTTATCGGGCAAATATCCTATGCCCTTTGTCTCTATTATGTAATTAATGTCATTCATCTGCTTTACGGCAGCGCTCACGGTCTTGTTGAGGTTGGCAGCCTCACAGTTGACCCTGCGGTTGATATTGTTACGGATATCCTTCCTGATCCTTATGTTCTCCATATTCATCAGGGATATGTGTGCGCCCATTATTCCAAGCATATCAACTATCATCTCCCCATCCTTCAGATAGACGACGTAGTATTTCTTCCGCTGTATTATGCGGGCTTCCACTCCAAATCCGTTTATTATCTCCTGTATGAACTGTGCCCTTCCCTCATTCTCGCACACCACCTCCATGTGGTAGCCCTTGTTCGGATCACTGATTGATCCCGAGGTCATGAACACTCCTTTTATATATGCTCTCCTGCAGCAATCCTGCTGAACATCCATCCTGCTGACCTTCATGAGCTGACACTGTATCAGTCCCTCATCCTCATGTTCGTTTTCTATCTTCAAGGTCATCAGTATCGTATTGACAATCTCCGGAGAATTGATCTCCATTCTATATATTCTGCTGTCAGCTCCGGTCCTTCTTACACTTGAGTCCGGAATATATCTGAACAACCTCTTTATCAGGGAAGCTATCTCCTTTGCAATAACACTTCTCTCTGTAACTATCACCAGCCCGGCCGGTCTGCCAGCCCAATATCTCACATATGCCACCATTGAGATCATCGCAGCCAGCTCAGCTATCTGACAATGCCTCGCTCCCGGGACATTCCCTGCCAGCTCCATCTTAACGTCTGAAGAAAATGACATATTCCACCTGCTATACTATCTGTTATTACCTGCTACATCTTTTTTACTATGGAGTCCTTCAAAATATCCCTGTGAACTATCCTCACTGTATATTTTGACTTCTGCAAACGGGCATAGACAGCGTTGGCTATCGTGACGGATCTGTGTTTTCCGCCTGTGCAGCCGATGGAAATGACCAACTGATTTTTGCCTTCTTTGATATAATTCGGTATCAAAAATGTTATCAGATCTATAAACTTTTCCAGATACTCAGGACCTTCCTTGCAGTTCATAACATAGTCCTGTATCTCCTTGTCGTTTCCCGTTTTCTCCCTGAGCTCAAGGTCGTAGTACGGATTAGGCAGAAATCTCACATCCTGAACTATATCAGAATCCCTCGGTATTCCATACTTAAAGCCAAATGACATGACCGTGATTATGAAATTCGAATACTCCTCATTCTGCACAAATATCTTGTCGAGCTCCGCCTTAAACTCTCTCACAAGGAGGTTGGTAGTGTCGATTATATAGTCCGCCTCTTCCTTGAGGAAGCCGATAAGCTCACGCTCCTTGTTTATTCCATCTATTATTCGCCCACCCTTAACCGAAAGAGGATGGTTTCTTCTAGTCTCTTTGTAACGCTTTACCAGAGTTGCATTGGAACACTCAATAAACAGGATCTCATAATTCATGCCCTCTCTTCTGATATCCGCCAGGCGCGAATTGAGCTGTGACAAAGCCCTTCCACTTCTGATATCAACACTGATAGCAACATCATCCACCTGAATCTGCTCATCATAAGCGATCTCGGCAAATCTTTTTATGAGCTGGATAGGCAGATTATCAACGCAGAAAAATCCGGCATCCTCAAGGGTCTTAAGCGCCGTTGCCTTTCCTGCTCCACTCATTCCTGTCACAATAACAAATCTCATGCTCTATTCCCCCTGTCTCACTTAATGCTAGAAATCGCCAAGCATCTTTACCTCAGGCTCCAGCATCACGCCAAACTGATCCATAACCTTCTTCTGTACATCACGGATCAGACCTGTCACATCAGCAGCGGTTGCACCGCCCCTGTTCACAACAAATCCGCAGTGCTTCTCGGACACCTGTGCTCCTCCCACAGAATATCCCCTGAGTCCTGCATCCATTATAAGTTTACCCGCAAAATATCCTTCTGGTCTCTTGAATGTAGAGCCCGCCGACGGATACTCAAGCGGCTGCTTTGTCCTTCTGGAATCCGATAATTCCTTCATCCTGTCATCTATATCCTGCTGCACACCTGCTGCCAGCTTCATGGTAACCTCAAGAACTATGAGTCCCTCAGCCTCCACAGCGCTGTGTCTGTACGAAAAATCAAGCTCATCAGACGCCATATCATATATTCGTCCATCAGCATCCATCACCTTGACACTGGTGACAACATCCTTCATCTCACCGCCATAAGCTCCCGCGTTCATATACACCGCGCCGCCTATAGTACCGGGGATCCCGGACGCAAACTCAAGACCGGTCAGCGAATTATCCCTTGCCAGTCTGCTGACTCTCACCAGCTTTGCCCCGGCCTGGGCTGTTATCACATCACCGTCAACTGTTATCCCATTCATATTGTCCATTATATTGATTATCATGCCCCTGTAGCCCGCATCCGACACAAGCAGATTACTGCCATTACCAAGGACAAAATACGGTATCTCACATTTCCGGCAAAGTTCTATAAGCCCCACAACCTGATCTGCATCAGAAGGACTCGCAAAATAGTCGGCAGGGCCGCCCACCCTGAAGGTAGTGTGTGCGCTCATCGCCTCATCTGCGCTTGCATTCTTCTCTCCGGTTATCTCTCGAATACTGTTCAATATATCTAAATCTGACATGTCAACCTCATACAATCTGTCTTCTATATTTTATTCACATGTGCATGCATTTTAAAACAAAAGTAAAAGCACCCCCTGTCACAGAGAACTGCTTTTTCTTAACACACACAATAAAAGTCTTTAATATATTGGATTTTACGGCACTATTCAGCACCATTAAATTCATCATACATTAAAGACTTTTATAATTCAATATTAAAATTTAATATAAATTTACCATCTTTCGCAAAACCTTTGGATATTTTCACAAATTCTACTGGTAAATTTTACTGAAATTACATTCAGGGCAATTATCTTCCAAGTATGCTGCACGCACTTCCATAAATACCTGCATCATTGCCAAGCTGCGCAAGCGCAAACTTTGTCTGTCTGCATGCATGGAATGCATAATGCTCGAAATACTTCTGTACTGAATCTGTAAGTATGGAGCCAGCCTTTGACACGCCGCCACCGATTACAAATATCTCAGGATCAACTACACATGCTATCTGTGCAAGTGCGCGTCCAAGAATACGTGCCTGTGTGTCAACTATCTCAAGTGCAAGCTCGTCTCCTGCCTTTGCTGCGTCAAATACATCCTTTGCAGTAACAGCCTCAAGCTCACGGAGAGTTGAGTTCTTATCTGAAGCCGCCATAGCTCTGCCCGCAAGTCTTACAACGCCTGTTGCAGATGTGTACTGCTCCAGACATCCCTTGTTGCCACATCCACATGTCTCAGTTTCTGAATCGTCAACACATATATGTCCGATCTCACCGCCGGCACCGTTCACACCGAACAGCATCTTGCCGTTGAGTATGATTCCACCGCCAACGCCTGTTCCGAGTGTTACCATTACCAGATTGCTGTGACCCTTGCCACCGCCCTGCCACATCTCTCCGAGTGCAGCGACATTTGCATCATTTCCAGCCTTTACAGGGAATCCTACCAGCTTCTCCAGCTCGTCCTCAACATTCAGTATTCCCCATCCGAGGTTTACACACTTGAGAACGGTTCCATCTTCCTTGACTGGTCCCGGAACTCCGATTCCTACGCCCTCAACATCTTCCTTTGCAAGCTTCTTGCTGTCAATAACGCCCTTTATAGATTCTGCAATGTCAGGAAGAACGTTCTTTCCACCATCCTCTGTGCGGGTCTTGATCTCCCACTTGTCGAGCAGTTCGCCCTCAACGGTAAAAAGTCCCATCTTTACTGTAGTTCCTCCAACATCAACTCCAAATACATACTTAGCCATGTCTTTTCTCCTTCCACATCTCCGCTTTTATTGTAATATCACGACCGGCAGTCATCTACTGCTTGTCTCCGCCGCCGTTGCCCTTCATAATATTCTGTGTAACTCTGTTGTAAAGCTCCTGAGCTGCATTGTATCCCATCTTCTTCTGTCTGTGGTTTACAGCTGCCGACTCAACTATGATCGCAATATTTCTTCCCGGTCTGATAGGTATGTTGTGGCTTACCACCTTATTTCCCAGGAACTCCATATAATTGTCCTCAAGTCCAAGTCTGTCGTATTCTGTATCTTTGCTCCACTCCTCCAGGTTGATGACAAGATCGATATTCTGATCTATCTTAACGCACTCAACACCAAACAGTGATTTCACATCTATTATTCCAATTCCTCTGAGCTCAATAAAATGCCTTGTTATGTCAGGAGCTCTTCCTACAAGAGTTGCATCGCTGACCTTCTTGATCTCAACCACATCGTCCGCAACAAGTCTGTGTCCTCTCTTCAGAAGCTCCAGCGCCGCCTCCGACTTACCGATTCCACTCTCACCCATGATCAGTACACCCTCGCCGTATACATCGACAAGAACCGCATGCACCGATATTCTAGGAGCCAGCTCCACATGCAGCCATCTGTCCACCTCATGCACAAATGCAGATGTGACCGCATCGGATGTGAGTACCGGAACCCCGTGTTTCTTCGCCATCTCTATGATAAATGGATATGGCTCAAGGCCTCGGCAGAATATAAGGCATGGCGGCTTGTATGAGAAGAACTCATCCATGATGCGCTTGTTCTCCTCCTCAGTATGCATAGCTGCCACATAGGCATGCTCAACATTACCACAAATCTGTATTCTTCCCGCATCAAAGTGCTCGAAGAATCCGCCAAACTGTACTGCCGGTCTGTTCATACCCGGGTCCTGGATAAGTATCTTATCCGTATCGATCTCCGGAGTATGGTTCTTGAGATCCATCTTCTCTATAAGCTGTGTAACCGTAACACTGTAAACCATATAAACCCTCTGCAACACCGAAACCGATGTTTTTCCTTTCCTAATATAGTCAATATGACTTATTTTATCGCAATTAATTATACTTATGTACGCTCTCTGTTGTCAAGCAGACATGCACAATTACACAGCCAAATATGCAACTCATTTGTGGTCTATTTATTCAGGAATCTCGCCTCGTCCTGAACCATGCTGACCTCGCTTCCATCCCTCGCATCTATCAGCACAAGCTGTATCGGATAAGTATCTGCATGATCTGAATCCAACTGTGCAAATGAGTACACAGGTATGGCCTCATACTCGCCATCCCCTGTCTTTATCCTGAAATATGTGAGCCTCACATCGTTGAACTCCACTGAATTATACCCGGTATAATCCGCAAAGTGGCTCTCCATGACTCCTTTGAGGCTTTCCACCGCAGAATCCCAGGTGATCAGTGTCCCTGCATCCTGAATATCCCCTGCGGACTTCATCGGCCAGGTACATGTAAATCCCGTAAGCTTCTCCCCTGTAAATGCAATGCTGTATGTGGACTGCTCAGTGTAGTAGTATCTCTCCGCAGAAAACGAGCCACTGTCCTCCGCATTCTTCTGGTTTGATATGGTGTCTATGCCAAATGCATCCGGCTGATAGAGCGGCTGTCCATTCACGGACGCCTGAAATGTCACAGAGTATCCATCCTTCTCATATCCTACAACCTCACCGTACTCATCACTATATTGGCGGTAAAGCTCCGACTGTGATGTAGGGACCACATCCTTAAAGCCCCATTTGTCCATGTAGTCCAGTGCTTTTACCATTCCGGCATCCTCGTCCATACCACTCATATTGGTTTCATCATTCTGAACATCCGACGGATTTCCTCCATTTGCAGTTATTACATCTGCGGGATCCCATGAAGTATACTCTGTGAATGTCGCCCCTTTGTCCGCCATATCTTCAGGGACAGTATCCGTCACCGCAAGCTGAATGGAAAATCCCTCGTCTGATATCCATGACTGGTCATAGAAATACAGTATGTACTCAACTCCATCTATCTTCCCAATAAAATAATCCTTGCTGTAATCCACATCGGCACCCTTATGAGCGAACAGCTCATCTCTCTGCTCCTGTGTCACACTGTCCTTCATATCGTATGGATACTCAAAAACTCCATCTTCCTCGTCGAATATGCTTTTGAGTATCGTCTCCCTGTCTTCAGCTCCTATGCTGCCCATGGTGAACTTCTTCGTATACATCTTATCGGCATCCGGAGTCTTGATCTCCGACGCTTTGATGCTTGCAGACTCCAAAGTTCCGCAATTTTCAACAGGAATATCAACACTTACACTGGCCGGAATGCTGAGTGTTCTGGCAAGTCCGCCCACACTGTCATCATAATCTGCATCCTTCTCGGTGTCCCCGGACGTGTCTGTTCCGCTGCTGTATTCCTTGATATCATCGCCCTCTATGACCGCCGTGTTTGCTTCCTTTTTCTTATCCGCGCAGCCACCGCACGCCATCGCAAGGCAGGCCAAAGCTGCACATATCATCCATCTTCTTTTCCTCATATTTACTCTCCTTCACCAAGATATATTGTCATATACTCATAATAACCTGCCATTGAACTGCTCGGACTTACCTGCATGTAACAATCCTCAAGCTCACTCTCGTCAACAAGGAAATACACCGTCAGCAAATGTTCTTCGCCATCCCTCTTCAGGCAGCAGTAGCCATCCACGCTCTTTTCAGTAATCTCTGTGCCGTCATCTACTACATACGCAGGTACTCCATATGTCATCCGTCTTTCATAACTCGCACGAGGCTCACCATCTCCGCAGTAATAATTCGTGTCAACCGGTGGCGCCAGCTTGTCCCCCGAGAGTTTTTCTCCCCTCTCAAGATCTATAACTATATCGTCATACGGATATGCTCTGTAGTCCGCTTTATATGTGATATCCACCGCAACCATCCGCAAGCTGCTGTTATTATAATCTCCCCAGCTTGTAAAGCTGTTATCTGTCGCTTCGTTCATCCTCCGACATCTGACATCCACAAAGTTTCCGTCCGTATCCACCAGACCTTTCTCCTCGAGATCTCCCACAACACAGAGCATATCCGCAGGATCTATTCCCTGGGTGTCATCGTATACGTTCACACTGTTTACAGTCATCTCTACGCCATCCACAACAAACGACTCGTCCAATCCTATAAATGTGTACTTGTCATCCACCTGGATCGTATCAACATTATCCGGATTGTCATCATAAAATGTTGAGTCAACTCCGACCCAGTTAGATGGATCATCGCCCTCAGCATCCTTGACATTTATTCCGGTCACGATCTTGTCCAGCTCCTCATCCGTTATATCGCAGCCGATATACACAGTCAGAATAACGGACTCTTCTTTTATCGGAACGTACAGCACTCTATCAAATCCCCAATCAACTCCTCCCCTCTCAAACAACAGGTACTCATAACTTCCCGCCTGTCTGACTGTGGCATCCTCGACGCTTCTGTTTATCACAGTATTCGACTGTCCATTCCACTGGGTTGCCGCTATGGATATTCCCATATATCCTTTCCTGTCCGGGCTGTCATACTTACATTCCTCGACCTGAACCACGCCTTTCGGCAGATAATCAAGAGTGATCTCCACGTATCTTTTGCCCGAATTTATCATGTATGAATTACCATCGCTTCCTTTCATTATGCTCTGTGTTCCATTTTCTTCTTCCTCCGCCATTCTCTTTTTCATCGCGTCCAGAGTCTCCGTGCTCTCGGTGTCATCTGCAGCTGTGGCAACACCATCGTCATTGAGCTCTATCGTTCCACTTGCATAATCACCATTCTTCTCGATCGTAAATCTATACACGCTGACCGCAGCATGGATCGATACCGGTATAAGGATCACACCACACAGCAGCAGTGCTGCAACCTTGATAAATCTCTCCATTCCTCCATGTCTTTTCCTGAGACCTGTCGGTCTGCCGGACTCCTCCATATCTCTCATTCCGGCAAGCAGACTTTCCTTTTTAGCTTTATATTCTGCCGAAAATTCATGTTCAGACAGCTTGTCCATATCATCCGTATTGTCCGTGTTATCAACATTCTCCATATTCCTATTCTCCATCCAGCATCATCTCCTTCATCAGCAGTTTTCGCGCTCTCTTTACTGCGCGCTCATATTTCTTCCGGACCGCAGCCTCTGTCAGCCGCATCAGAACAGCCGTCTCTCTTACACTGAGCTGCCGCACTATCCTTAGCTGGAGCACCAGGGCATCATCATCAGATAATCTTCCAAGTATGCCTGTTATCAACTGCCTGTTCTCCACCTCATCAGCCATATTGCTCTTCACCGATGGATCGGCATGACTCCACAGGATGTTGTCTGCAAGTCCCGAGGAATCGTCATCCCCCTGCAGACTGCACACAGCCTCTTTATCTCTTTTATTTTTCCTGTACATATCAACAGCGATATTTCTTGCAGTCTTGGTTATGTACGCCGACCTCTTCTCCTCCGGCATCCTTTTTATCATATCCCTGTATCTTATGACTTTCAGAAATGTCTCCTGTACAGCCTCCTCCGCCTGCCATATATCTCCCAATACGGCATACGACAGCCTGTATAACTTCTGTTCGTACTTGTCATAATATTCTGCTATCAATTCGCTGTCTTTCTTATCATTATGCATAATTTCCCTATCCTTTTTCATGTGTTCCCCGCCATGAACACCCCTTGATATTCTGTCTTTTTTGAACGTTCACTATATATAACGATTACATTATCATAAATGTGACACTTTTTCATAAAAAAAGAGGTTAAAGATTTCTCTTTAACCTCTTTTTGGGGAAATATCACTGTCACCAGGCTTTATGCCTGTTCCGAATCCAAGTCTTCTTTATTCTCTGTATCCTCTTTATCTATATCTTTTTCTTCAGCTTCACCCCCGGCTTCTAACAGCTTCGCCGCAGCTTCAGCCTCCTCTTTTGCCTTCTTCGCCTCCTCCTCGGCTTTTCGGGCTGTTTCCTCCAGTTTCTTCTCGTTGAGTCTGAATATCTTCCTCATCGTCGTACTGGTTCCGTATGCAATCGCACCAAATATAAATAAAACCCACAGATACCATATATTCACAAATATCATAGGGTATCTCACGCATATAAATATAGGTGCAAACCATGCGATGAATACTTTCAACCATGATCCCTTATATGTGATAGCCAAAGCCAGTGAATTCCTCACTGTGGTTCCCAGCTTATTATTATATCTGGCTATCAGCGGGAACAAAAACGGAACAATAAGTCCCATAAATATAAGTTCTGTCACAAGAATTCCTGTGTAGAATGTAGATATGAATCCCGTCACTCTCTTGACAAGCAGGAATTCAAAATACATTACAAATATCGCTAGCAGAATAAAGAAATACGCTATGGTCGACTGTTTGAAGCTTCTCTTAAACTCATGGATAAATCCGGCAACAACCGTCTCCTCCTCATCCTCCTGCAGTCTTATACACATAGCATACAGAGCTGACAGCGATGCTCCCACTGTAAATATAGGTATACAGCCAACTACAAAGCACACATTAAGTGCAAATATAGTTCCAAACGCATCCATTGCCCGTCTCAGAAGTGGTTCTTTCTCTTTTCCCCTGTCGTTCTCTCTGCTCTCTTCCCTGTTGTTTGATATCTCGTTCATTCAAAATGTCCTCTTCGCTTATTGTCTCGTTAGAAAAAAAAATAATATAATGCGGGTATCGATCAACCCGAGAGTCATCGATACCTACATTATATTTAATTGATTACAATATATATTACTCCTTTACACCACCAAGTGCAACACCTGCAATAATATACTTAGAAAGGAAGAAGTACATTACGAGGATTGGAAGAACTGTTGTGAAAAGTCCACAATAGATCTGACCCCAATCTCTTGACTTATCATTTGCCTTTAACGCCTGAACGTACATTGGCATTGTCTGCTTCTTTCTCTCTGTAGCAAGTATGATAGAAGGTGTATACAGGTTATTCCATGATGCAACGAATCCGAAGATTGCCTGAGTTGCCATAGCTGGCTTCAGAAGAGGAAGTACGATCGAGTTGAACGTATGAATTTCTCCTGATCCATCAATTCTGGCAGCCTCTACGATCTCTACCGAAAGACCTGTCTCCATGTACTGCTTCATAAAGTAAACAGTTGTTGGTGCTGCGATCGCTGGAATGATCATTGCAAGATATGAACCATAAATATGTGTGAGGTTACATACCTTGATGAAACCTACGATAGATACCTGCTGAGGAATCATCATGATAGCATATATGAAGCCCCATGCAAACTTCTTTGCCTTGAAATTGTAAACTGTAACTGCGTAAGCTGTCAGAGAACCGAAGTAGATCTGAAGAGCTGTTGCAGGTACTGTGATAATTAACGAATTGAGCATAGCCTGAAGTACGTTTACTCCACTCGTCTTAGCACTACCCTCTAAAAGTCCCTTGAAGTTAGTGATGAACTGTGATCCAGGAACAAGCTTTATTCCTGTAAGGATATCACTGGACTTAAGTGTTGAGTTAATTACCAAAATATAAAACGGTATGATTGACAGGAAACAAAGTATGATACAAATGACATATCTAAAAACTCTCGTTCCTGTTGCTTTTGATTCTGTCTGATCCAACTTTGTTCACCTACTTTCCTTGTTTTGCTGTTTTCTCTGATGTCAGCTTATAGAACAGTAAGCTTATTATCAATGTGAATGCGAAAAGCATTACTGAGTAAGCTGCAGCTTTACCATAATCCTGTGTAGGACCTGCACTTACGTACTTCTTGATAAGCATAACTACTGTTGTTGTAGAATTGACATCTGATCCACCTACTCTTACAACTGGGTTACCTTCGTTGAACAGCTGTGGAATATCGTACATCTGCAGACCACCGATAGCTGATGTTACGAGTGTATACTGTAAGATCGGCTTGAGCAGTGGAAGTGTTATCTTGAAGAACTGCTGCTTTGATGTAGCACCATCAACACTGGCTGCCTCGTAAAGTGATGGATTGATACCGAGAATACCTGCACAAAGGACAATCATTGTATTACCATACCACATCCAGAACTGGATGAAAGCAATGATTACAAGTGATGCCCAGCCGTGATTCAGGATACCACCCTCATCACACCATCCCCAATCTCTGAACAGGCTCGTGATAGGTCCCTGAACCTCGAACATACTGTAGAAGAGAACGGCGATTGTAGCTGCTGTAATGATGTTAGGCATGTACATGATTACCTTGAATGCACCCTGACCCTTTAACTTAACCTTGATGTCTGTGAACCAGGCAGCAAGAACAAGTGCGAGAAGGATCTGAGGGATGAAGTTTACTATCCACAGAACAACTGTTATAGCAAGTGCCTGCCAGAACTCACTTCCGGTCTTTGCAAACACATAATTGGTAAAGTTACCGAGTCCTACGCTTGTTGTCACATATCTACCATTCTTAGCTGAGTAGACAAGTGAATTGTAGAACGTATAGATAAGTGGATACAGCTGAAAGATAAGGAAAACAAGGAAGAACGGAATGAGGAACATCAAACCATACTTGCCGTATTCAACTGTCTTGTTCTTTTTCATAGTGTGATACGCCCCCCTTAAAATATTGGTCTATAGTACACACGCATCAGCAACTTTCATTACTGATGCGTGCATTTTGTTACTTTATAGTTTTATCCTTTATTTTAGGGATAGATTACTTTGAGATACCAAGCTCTGAAGCACACTTGTCCTCGATGTACTTAACAGCATCATCAACTGATGTGTATGTACCTGAGTTGTAAGCTGTAGCTGCCTCATCGATGAATCCCTTGATTGAAGCGTCATTGTATGTTACGTTGCTGAGGTTGATTCCCTCTGCTGCCTTAGCCCAAACCTCGATTGGGTTCTGTCCGCCAAGGAACTTCTGAGCTGCGTTGTCGCTTGAAAGCTCACCATTGATAAGTCTCTCGTTAGCTGCCTTGTTGTTTACACAGTCACCTGTCTGGTTTGTAATCTCAACACCAACATCTGGATCGCATGTTAACTCGTAAAGAAGGAATGCACAAAGCTCTGGGTTTGGTGTATCCTTACCAACCATTACGTATGTACCGCCCCAGTGGTATGATGTAGGGCCTGTAACAGCTCCCCAGTTACCATCTACAGCGCCGTTACCCTGCATTGAACCGATGAACCAAGGACATCCGAAGTAGCAGAATACCTTTGAATCATTTGTCATATCAGCAGCCCATGATGAATCCCAAAGGCTTGTGTTGTTTGAATATCCACCCTCATAGATCTTCTTACCTGTCTCAAGGTACTCTGTAACTGCACCATCAAGTGTAAGTTTCTCTGATGAACCGTCATCTGTTACCCAAGGCTGTGACTGAGTATCCCAGATAGCGTACTTAACATCTGAAGGACCAGATACGATCTTGTATCCAGCAGCCTTTAACTTGTCTGCTGTCTCGAAGAACTTGTCCCAATCAGCAAGAGCTGCCTGAACTGTCTCAGGATCATCTGATCCAAGAACTTCCTTAGCAATGTCTCTTCTGTAGAATACAGAACCTGCTGTAGCCTGCCATGTAACGCACTTAAGCTGTCCGTTATATGTACCATACTGCTTAGCGAAGTCATATGAGTTAGCCATAACATCATCTGTAAATCCAAGATCTGTAAGGCTTGCTGTATTGTCTGTCTCTGACCAATACTTAGCTACATCGTTATCAGCAGGGATAAGTGAAGGATACTTGTCTCCACTTGTAAGAGCTGTGTCAATAGCTGTCTTGTACTCATCTGATGTTCCACCAACACCAAGTGTTACGAACTCAACATAATCCTTGTACTCTGGGAACTTGTCAAGAACGATGTTCATCTTCTTTGAGAAATCCTCATCCCATGAGTAAGCGTAGATCTTCTTGCTGTCATCCCAGCCATCTGTGCTAGGTGCTGCAATTGCTCCTGTTGCTGAAGCGTCTGCCTCTGTTGCCTCTGTAGCATCATCTGATGCTGCCTCTGTTGCCTCTGTCTTAGCCTCTGTTGTTGCCTCTGTTGTAGCATCATCATTTCCGCCACATGCAACGAGTGATAATCCCATTGCCATAGCTAATGAAAGTGCTAACGCCTTTTTGATTTTTCTCACAAAAAAACCCTCCTTTTAAATATGTGTGCTATTCCAATGTTATGCTCTAAAATCGCCTTATCGAGCATATCCGGAATGCCGTGTCATGCTTTTCCATGACCTCTGTTGTGATTTTATTGACAACGTCCTTGTCAACATAGGCTTATTATAGGGCATATTATCTAATTTGGCAACCCCTTTTTTGAGTTTTTTTATCTTTTTTGCACATTTGCCCTTTTTTAAGCTAAAAAAATAACTAATCAAACTTTATCTACGAGGCGTGTATTTTATCATTTTTGTCAAATAGCCTATTTTTCGTACATTCCATGCGCCTTTCCGGCTAATATGGCAACTGTACTTTATATATAGAAAACAGCTTATTTACAGGGTTTTCTTTTAGTCATTATGTATAGTGCATGCAAAACCGGTCTGTTTTATTGTGCAATTTTAAATTTTAGACTTTTTTCACTATTGGAGGGGTTCTGTTCTCCTCTTCTATATGTTAGTATACTATTATTAAATATATTTGACGCGGAAAACCGGATGCCCTCCGGCTCTTTTCGTGCAGAGGAGTTTTGAATGAGCAAAAAAGATAATACACGGGAAGAGGTGCTGGAAAGCACACATAAGGATGCCCCGGATGACATTTTGATCCAGCCAAGGGGTGTCAAGCGTGAGGTGGCCGACGGTTTCTCAGATCCTAGATCTGCAGCGCCCAAAGCGGATCTTGCGACCGAAAACAGTCTTGAGCTTCACGCCATGACGAGATCAGAGCGCCGCATATACAGACGGGCGCAAAAAAAGGCTGAGACAGCGGACATGACACGCTCACAGCGTTTTCATTATTTTATGGACTGCAACAAATGGAAGATCGTGGGAATACTGATGATCATAGTGTCACTGACCTGGATCTCACTGGCGATATATTCCAACACCCGACCAACGGTATTTGCATATGCGGTGGCCAACAGTCCTGATCCATGGAGTGTGGACACATCCGTTATAGACGACTATAAGAGCTACTATAATTATAAGAACTCGGACAAGATCAAATATATGCAGAACCTGCATTACGATCCGACTACATTTGACGCTGACTACGATGCAAACGGAACGGAATACTCTTCCTTCCCGCTGCTGTGCGAGGACAATGTATATGATGTGCTGATATCCGACAAGGCCGGAGTTGAGTGCTGCAGTTGGATAAATCTGATACATCCGCTTGATACATATGACGGCACTCTCAAAACTCTCTTCGAGGGAGAGCTCAAGGATCGTGTAGTGACGGCGCAGGATTCCGCAAATCACACTTCCGCATACGCAATAGACATCAGCGGAACGGATTTTGCCAACCGCATGAACCTGGGATACAACGATGTGTATCTCTCATTCCCGGGCAACAGCGAGGAAAATGTTGACCACATTATCAAGCTGTTGAATTACATTTTTGATCTGGGTATAGAATAAGAAAAAATGGCTGTGACATATTGTTGTGTCACAGCCATTTTTTCTGTCATGATCTGCATTCAGGTGATCATATATCAATATATCAGTCCTCTGAATCCATATTCATGACCTGTCTCTTTCTGGCAAACTCGTCATTTGCAAGATACTCATCGTATGTTGTCTGCTTGTCTATGAGACCTGTATTTGTAATCTCTATGATTCTGTTTGCGGTTGTCTGTACAAACTGGTGATCCTGTGATGAGAACAGTACCACACCAGGGAACTTGATAAGTCCGTTATTGAGTGCCGTGATGGACTCCATATCGAGGTGGTTAGTTGGCTCATCGAGGATCAGGGTGTTTGAACCCATGATCATCAGCTTGGACAGAAGACATCTTACCTTCTCTCCTCCAGAGAGGACCTTGACCTTCTTAACTCCATCCTCACCTGCAAAGAGCATTCTTCCGAGGAAGCCTCTTACATATGTGGCATCCTTCTCGTCTGAATACTGTGTCAGCCAGTCAACTATCACGAGGTCGTTGTCGAACTCCTTGGTGTTGTCCTTAGGGAAATATCCCTGTGAGGTAGTGACTCCCCACTTATAGCTTCCCTCGTCCGGCTCTTCCTCGCCTGCAAGTATCTTGAAGAGCATGGTCGTTGACTTTGTATTTGGTCCAACAAATGCTATCTTGTCGTCATGACCAACTGTGAATGAGATATCATCCAGAAGCTTTTCTCCGTCAACCGTCTTGGAGATATGTGATACGGTAAGCACCTCGTTACCGATGTCTCTCTTTGGTCTGAAATCAATGTATGGATATTTTCTGCTTGATGGCTTGATGTCATCCAGCTCGATCTTCTCAAGGGCACGCTTACGGGATGTAGCCTGCTTGGACTTGGAAGCATTTGCCGAGAATCTCTGAATGAACTCCTGGAGCTCCTTGATCTTCTCTTCCTTCTTCTTGTTGGCTTCCTTCATCTGCTTGATCATAAGCTGGCTTGACTCGTACCAGAAGTCGTAATTTCCTGCGTAAAGCTGGATCTTGCTGTAATCTATATCTGCTATATGGGTACATACCTTGTTCAGGAAATATCTGTCATGTGATACAACGATAACCGTGTTCTCAAAGTTGATGAGGAATTCCTCAAGCCATGCTATGGCATCCATATCAAGGTGGTTGGTTGGCTCATCCAGAAGAAGTACATCAGGATTGCCAAAAAGTGCCTGTGAAAGAAGCACCTTGACCTTGAGTCCACCATCCAGATCCTTCATCAGGCTGTAGTGATACTCTGTGCCTACTCCAAGTCCGTTCAGGAGTGTGGAAGCATCTGACTCTGCCTCCCAGCCGTTCATCTCAGCAAATTCTGCCTCAAGCTCTGCAGCCTTGACACCGTCCTCGTCTGAGAAGTCCTCCTTCATATATATAGCATCTTTTTCCTTCATTATCTCATACAGACGCTTGTTACCCATGATCACTGTGTCAAGCACCTGATACTCATCGTATTTGTAGTGATCCTGCTGAAGAACTGAAAGTCTCTCTCCATCGTTCATGGTGACATCACCCTTTGACGGTTCTATCTCTCCTGACAGGATCTTCAGGAAAGTTGACTTTCCGGCACCATTTGCACCGATAAGTCCGTAACAGTTGCCCTCTGTAAACTTAATATTTACATCTTCAAATAAAGCCTTCTTACCAAATCTCAATGTTACATTGTTAGCACTAATCATTGACGTATATACCTTTCACTATTTGCTGTGTCTGCATACACAGACGTCTCCATTTTTCAGTGATTAAGTATATCAATACATGTCAGATGTGTCAACTTTACTTTATGTACAGAGCGGGTATATTTCGCACCCGCCCCGGTCTTCCAATCCAACGCTCTTTACCAGAGAGCACTGGCATCTACTAGAGATTCTTAACTATCGGATCATACAGATCAAGCTCACAGTACTCTGTGTCTGTGAAATGCTCGCAGTTAAGACAGCTCTTGCCTGCCACATCGTTTGAAAGCCCCTTACATGAACACTTCTTCTCGTATGCACTGCATCTCTCTGCAACTTCCTTGTAGGTCTCTGTTGAACTTCTCATGATGTTCTCTCCTTTTTGCTATGCATTTTTTCTGCTGCCTTATTATTGTGTGTCTTTTTCTGCGTTTTATTCTGCGTTTTACTCTCAGTTCTTTCTTCGTTCTTTCTCCGTTCTTTCTTCGTTCTTTCTCCGTTCTTTCTTCGCCGCTTTTTTGCCGTGTCAGAGTTCGGATTCTTGACAATATACTATATATTAAGTACAATCAGAATTAAAAAATTTTTAAATGATTGGAGATGAAATCTTGGACGCAGGTTCCATAATTAACATTATCATTTTGGTGGTGCTGATCGCACTGTCCGCATTCTTTTCCTCGGCTGAAACAGCCCTCACAACGGTGAGCAAATTCTCGCTGAGATCTCTCGCAGACAACGGCAACAAACGGGCCGCCAGGGTACTGAAGGTCACAGAGAATTCAAGCAAGCTGATAAGCACTATTCTTATAGGAAATAACATTGTCAACATATCAGCATCTTCTCTCACGACCACATTTGTGACAAAGGCATTTGGAAGCTCGGCGGTGGGTATCGCAACCGGAGCACTGACGCTGATCGTTCTCCTCTTCGGAGAGATCACGCCAAAGACTCTGGCTCAGCGCTATAACCTGAAGATATCCCTACTGTATATTGATATAATCCGTTTTCTCATGATCGTGCTCACACCTGTGATCTTCATCGTGAACAAGATCGCAGACTTTATTTTCTGGGTAATCAGACTTGACAAAGACGGCGGTAACCAGAAGATGACAGAGGACGAACTCATAAGCATGGTAAATGTCAGCGAGGAGGAGGGAGTCATCGAGGACAAGGAGAAGGAAATGATAACCAACGTGGTGGACTTCGGAGATTCCATCGCAAGGGATGTCATGATCCCGAGAGCAGACATGACCATCGCCTCAGTGGATATGGGATACGATGAACTGCTGAACCTGTACATGGATGTTCCATACACAAGAATTCCTGTATATGAGGATTCAAGGGACAACGTGATCGGTATTCTCCATGTTAAGGATCTCTTCTTCTACAAGGCGACCCACGATATCAACAATTTCAGTGTCCGCAACATCATGAGAAAGCCACTGTATGTATACGAATACCAGAAGACCAACGATCTTCTGCACTCCATGAAATCGGATTCCAACACCATGGCCATCGTGCTTGACGAATACGGAATCTGCATTGGACTTATTACCATCGAGGATCTCATTGAGGAAATCATCGGAGACATCAAGGACGAGTACGACATAGAGGAGCACAACACGATCATCAAGATCGATGACACCCACTACAACGTGGACGGTTCCATCAAGCTGGACGACCTGAACGATGCCCTGAACCTCAAGATTGAATCCGAGGACTACGATTCTCTGGGAGGTTACATAACCGAGCTGCTAGATCACATCCCAGTCAAAGGTGAGTCCGCAACCGACATCGCATGCATCTACAAGGTTACAGAGATGGACAAAAAAAGAGTCGCGCGAGTGCTTATCACGTTGGCTCCACAGGAGCCAGGCGACGCCGCTGGCGAGTAAGCCTGGGGCGGGGGGCAGCGGGGTTATGCACAGCTTCCCGGCTTGCATCGTCTCAGCTTGATTGCTGCTGCCCCGGCTTGATTGCTGTGCCGGCCGGCTAGGTTATGCGCAAAACAAACATTTTCGTTGAAAAAGATACAATTTTGTGATCTTTCTCGAAGGAATTTACAAAAAGCACACAGGCTTGCAAAAGCTTGTGTGCTTTTTTTCTTTTTCTCGTCCAAAAGATACAATCTTGTGTGCAAATCAGCCTTATATTTTCAAAAAGATACAAAACCCGCGCTTTAAGAAACACTTACTCTAAGTAGCACCAGTTCTAAGATTCCCTGCGTCAGCCTATTCAAATTGCTGTTAACCGAGCAAGTTACTTTCCCCAGAGCTGATCGCTGCCAATTGTCAAGCTTGCAGTCAGCTAGCATCCTGAGCATTCTCTTTCCTCTTGATTTTTAACAAATTAATACGTTTTATAGTAAAACAACCTTGTAATGTAGTTTTGAATACTATATAATATGTCATGTTGATTCAGAATCAACAGTTTGTGTGCGGTATTTATGAACAGCATTTTTGCACAGCAGTTCCTGTGCGTGCTTCAACTAATATAAGAGGTGTCTACATGGATAAAAAGACAAATATTAAAGACATAATATCAATGGCCGGTGGCCTTGATTATATAAACCCTAAGGATATTCCTTCCATTGACCTGTACATGGATCAGTTGACCACCTTCATGGAGGATCAGCTTGGAAAGAACAGGCGCAATGACGAGGACAAGGTGATGACCAAGACCATGATCAACAACTACACGAAGAACAATCTTCTGCCATCACCTAACAAGAAGAGATATTCCAAGCAGCACCTTATACTGCTCATTTATATATACTACCTGAAGAACATGCTCAGTATCAACGATATACAGACTCTGCTTGAGCCTCTTATAGATGGTTATTTTGATTCCAACAAGGACGGAAAAGATATTTCTGATATATACGCCCACTTGTATGAGCATCTATCCCAGCATTACGGTGACATCATCAAGGATATCGTGAGAACAGCCAACAAGGCTGATGCCATGTACGATCCTGAGAAGGACTCCTATCTCCACGATCTCAGCATGATCTCACTTCTCTCAGTTGATATATATGCCAAGAAGAAATATGTGGAGCATCTGGTAGACAAACTCAGACAGGAATCAGAGGAAGATGCCAAGGCGAAGGCAAAAGCCAAGGCTCAGAAAGCCAGAGAACAGGCAGCAGCCAAAGCCGCCAAGGCAAAACAGGCACAGGCTAATGCCGCAAAAGCCAAACAGCCACAGGCAAACTCTGCAGCCGAGGGCAAGAAAAAATAGTCAGTTTTCGCCCAATCAACAAGTATTGCGACCAGATTCCACAGGACTCCAGCCCGCAACATAAATAAAACCCCTGAACGATAAAATGTAATCGTTCAGGGGTTTTGTTTTGTCTGACTACTTGTCAGTTTTCTCGTCGCTCTGCTTGTCATTCTGCTGGAAGCTCTTCATTCTTGAAAATACAAGCTCATATCCGTCCTTGCCATAATTCAGGGATCTGTTGACCCTGCTTATCGTGGCGGTGGATGCTCCGGTCTTCTCCGCAACCTCCAGATATGTGTTGTCTTCCTTCAGCATCTTGGCCACTGCAAAACGCTGTGCTATAGATAACAGTTCATTCACCGTGCATACATCCTCAAAGAAATTAAAGCACTCCTCTTCTGTCTCCAATGTAAGTATTGCCTCAAACAGATCCTGTACTGCCTCTGTATGTACCGTTTTTCCCATGTTTAAGCTCCTTTTTGGCTTTCACGACTTTAGCGTGATAAAGTAATATATACTATATACCACTTTCTTATAATTTGCAATCTTTTTTGATCCAGACTGAAAGTCCACGTCTGTTGACGTAGAACTCGCCGCAGCCCTCGTCATCTATCTTGATGTCATACTTGGCATTGCCCATGACATCTGCAAAATGTGCTCCCGCAAACTGTCTGCCAACATACATTCTCTTGGTGCCGCCCATTCCATCGGACATGACAACCGCAAGTCCTGAATCCTTGTGCTCCTCGTCGCCCTCTCTGGTCCATCCAACAACCTCGCTGTGATCAAAGTAGTCGTGCTGAGTTCCGTATGCATATTTCTTTCTGAGCTTGAGCAGCTTATTCAGTATCGTCTTCTTCGACTTTACCTTAACCTGTGGTATTCCCGCGTAGTCGCCGATATACAGGCACGGATAGCCCTGCTCTCTGAGCAGTATGACCGCATACGCCAGAGGCTTGAACCAATCCTCAACGTATGATTCCAGAACTCCTCCGACCTGGGATTCGTGGTTATCTACAAATGTAACAGCCTTCTCCGGATTGTTCATCATAAGTGAACCCTTAAGCAGATCAGCCATGTTATACTCTCCATCTGCCACAGATGCATCGTGGAAATTGAAGTGCAATGGCACATCGAACATGGATGTCTCATTGTCTGTGGCCTTGATATAGCCATTCAGATATTCTGTATTCCAGTGCCAGAAATCACCGACAGCAAATATGTCCTTATGTACATATTCCGGAGCCTCATCTGTGCCCTTCTTCTTAGCGGCTGCAGGGACATCAGATGTCGCTTCAATAAAATCCTTCACAAACCATGCAGGGATAGCCTCTGCCTCCTGGAATCTGAATCCGTCCACATCAGTGGTCTTCTCGTACCACTGAGCCCACGCCATGAGCTCGTCGTACACTTCCTGATTGTAGAAATCAATCTCGCTTCCAATTATATAATCATACTTGGAATATTCCTTGTTCGCCTCGTCATAATCCTTGCCCTCAAGAGCGCATACACGCTTCTTGAATTCTTCCTGCTTCCAGTCTATTCCTGCAAAGTGCTTCCAGTTCCACTTGAACTTGGAATACTTTGACTTTCTTCCAGGGAATGTAAACTTTGAAAGTGCTCCCACAGTCTTCTTATTGCCGATCATCTGTGGAATATCCTTGGTGTTGAAGTCGGCTGCTGTAACCTTCTCTATCTTGTCAGCGCCAAGCTTCTGTCTGACTGCAATGTCCGCATAGACATTTATCCCCTGATCCTTCATAGCCTTTATAGCAGCTATATACTCATACTTAGTTCCATATCTGGTTCCAACTGAACCCTTCTGGTCAAACTCTCCCAGATCATACAGATCGTACGGAGCATACCCCATATCTTCTTTGCCCTGTGCTCCCTTTGTAGCAGGCGGAAACCATACAGCCGTAGCCCCCATCTTCTTCAGAACCGCAGCGTCCTCTGCTGCCTTTTTCCATAAATCCTGGCTGTCGGTCGTATTCGCTGTAAAATACTGTACCAAAAGTCCGTTATCCTTCATCTCAATACCTCCGTTATTGGCTTTTAATCACCCTTATAAGTCATTATATCAAATCTGAATATATGAGTAAAGACCGACAAATAACAAAAACATGCCCGCAGACTCCCCTTACCGGAGTGCCTGCAGGCATGTCAAAGACACTATGTGCTGTAACGTATATATCTCGGATCACACACGCTGATCCATACATGTATACACCACAGCTTATAGCTGTATTACATATTCTTGATTCTCTCTATAGCCTCAACTGTATTCTCATAAGTTCCAAATGCAGTAAGTCTGAAATATCCCTCACCACTTGGTCCGAAGCCTGAACCTGGGGTTCCGACTACATTTGCATTCTCAAGCAGATAATCGAAGAAATCCCATGATGACATGTTGTTCGGTGTCTTAAGCCATATGTATGGCGCATTTACACCGCCTGATACAGTGTAGCCTGCATCCTTGAGTCCCTGTGATATAACCTTTGCATTGTTCATGTAATATGCGATCTGAGCCTTTGTCTGAGCCTTGCCCTCGTCTGAGTACACTGCGTCTCCTGCTGCCTGAACAATGTATGGAGCGCCATTGAACTTTGTTCCATGTCTTCTTGCCCACAGGCTGTGCATTGACACACCATCTGCGTCCTTCAGATCCTTTGGAACTACAGCATAGCCAAGACGTGTTCCTGTGAATCCTGCGTTCTTAGAAAAGCTCTTGAGCTCGATAGCACATGTCTTTGCGCCCTCGCACTCATATATTGTATGAGGAACATCCTCCTCGCTGATATATGCCTCGTATGCAGCATCGTAGATGATGACTGCTCCGACCTTATTCGCGTAATCTACCCACTCCTGAAGCTGATCCTTCTTGATCGTTGCTCCTGTAGGGTTGTTTGGGAAACACAGATATATGATGTCAGGTGTCTCCTTTGGAAGCTCTGGCGCAAAGTTATTGTCCGCAAGACATGGCATGTAAATTACATCGCTCCACAGCTCTGTGTTCTTGTCGTATGTTCCTGTTCTTCCTGCCATTACATTTGAATCAACATATACAGGGTATACAGGATCACATACTGCGATCTTGCTGTCTGCTGTAAATATCTCCTGGATATTTGCTGAGTCACTCTTTGCCCCGTCGCTGACAAATATCTCATCAGCAGATATGTCCACGCCTCTGTCAGCATAGTCGTTCTTTGCTATGGTGTTTCTGAGGAACTCATAGCCGAGATCAGGAGCATATCCCTTGAATGTCTCCGCAACCGCCATCTCGTCTACAGCCTTGTGAAGGCGCTCTATGATAGCCGGCGCAAGTGGCTGAGTCACATCACCGATACTGAGTCTTATAACCTTCTTGTCAGGATGTGCTGCGCTGTACTCTCTCTGCTTTCTTCCAACTGTTGAGAAGAGATAACTTCCCGGAAGCTTTAAATAATTTTCATTTGCCTTAAACATATCTTTCCTCCTAATATATATCAGTCCAGCCTTCAAATACTTCCCTTGCCGGTCCTGTCATGTACATAGTTTCATTCCGCCTGTCATAATCAATATCCAGAGTTCCTCCTAGCAATGAGACCTTCACCGAATCACTAGTCCTGCCGGCAGCTATCCCCGCCGCCACAGCCGCACATGCGCCTGTACCACACGCAAAAGTCTCACCGGAGCCGCGTTCCCACACACGCATCCGCATATGATCTTCGTCAATGATCTGGACAAATTCTACATTTGTCCTGTTCGGGAACGTGGGATGCACTTCCATCTCAGGTCCCAGAGTCTCCATCTGACAGACATATATATCATCCACCCACACAACCGCATGGGGATTGCCCATGGATACCCGGACAAAATCCACAGTTTCATCAGGCAGTATCGCCGTCTCGACAGCCGCACCTATATCCGGTCTGCCCATATCCACACACACCGCAGCCACTCTTCCATCCTGCAGAATGCATCTGAGCCGTTTTATACCCGCCTGTGTCTCAACAGTAAATTCCGTCTTCTCCGTCATTCCATGGTCGTATACATACTTGCCAAGGCATCTTATGCCATTTCCACACATCTCTGCCCTGCTGCCATCCGCATTGTATATATCCATATTAAAATCAGCCCTGGCCGAAGGTCCTATAAGTATCAGTCCGTCGCCCCCAATGCCCCTGTGCCTGTCACTGACAAGCCTGGCAAGGATCTCCGGATCATACACCTTTTCTCTGAAGCAGTTCACGTACACGTAGTCATTTCCAAGTCCTTCCATCTTCGTGAATCGCAATAGAAAGCCTCCCTCTTGATCTGTTTTAGAAAAAATCTGAATTATCCAGTATCATATATGCCATCTCGACTATATTTATACCGTTATCCATGCTCTTCTTTTGCAGATATCTGTGAGCGCCCTGTTCATCATACTCAAAGTCGTGCATAAGCTTGAGCTTTGCCGCCTTGATGACCTTCTTCTCCTCCTCGGTTCTCTCCTTTGGTCTGGACTTTCTCTTTTTTCTCTCCCACAGAAGATTCTCTATGGTGAGACTTACGGTATTCACAAAGTCCATGGACTTTATCGGCATAGACAGACATACCACGCCGCTGTCCCGAACTTCCTCATAATTCTTCTTGCTGCTGAGCACGATCATGTCAAAATATTTCGGAATATAATTCTCAAGATCTGAATACATCATATCCAGGAATTTATATCCGCATATTATGACTCCATCGTCACACGCATCCGCAGCCTGCGCCGCCTGGGCTCCGGTTGTACACAACTTTGTAACACTTATACCATTGCGAATGAGCAGGTTTTTTATACTCTTTGCTTCCTCTATTTTCGGAAAAACTATTATAACATTTACCAAATCAAAGCCCTCTCAATCGTGTATGTATAGCTATTATCAAATATATAGGTAAGCAGACCTTTCGCTCCGCTTACCTATACTACTCATCATTTTATATTGTTCGTGTATAAGATCAGACTTTGTACAGATAGTTTGAGATCTCCCAGTCTGTAACCTGTCTTGTGTACTCATTCCACTCATCCATCTTGGCACTTGTATATCTCTCGAAGATGTGTGAACCAACTGCCTCCTTCATGAAGTCGCTCTCGCTCATGGCAAGAGTTGCCTCTCTGAGGTTTGCAGGAAGGCTGTGGATATGATGTGCCTTCTTCTCCTCTGCAGTGAGGTTGAATATATTTGTATCTACACTTGGTGGAACCGGAAGCTGACGCTTAATTCCGTCAAGTCCTGCTCTAAGGCATACTGCCATGGCAAGGTATGGGTTAGCTGTTGGATCCGGACATCTGAGCTCAACTCTTGTTCCTGCGCCACGTGCACTTGGAATTCTGATAAGTGGACTTCTGTTCTTTGCTGACCATGCGATGTAAATAGGAGCCTCATAGCCTGGAACAAGTCTCTTGTATGAATTTACAAGTGGGTTGGTGATGGCTGTCATCTCCTTCATATGCTCCATGATTCCGGCGATGAACCAGTAAGCCTCCTGGCTAAGTCCGAGCTTATCGTTCTCATCTGCAAATATGTTCTTGCCATCCTTCTGGAGCGACATGTTCATATGCATACCTGAACCGCATACGCCATACTTTGGCTTTGGCATGAATGTTGCGCAGAGACCATGTCTCTTGGCAATAGTCTTTACAACCAGCTTGAATGTCTCGATGTTATCGGCGGTTCTCAAAGCCTCACCGTACTTGAAATCTATCTCATGCTGTGCAGGAGCTACCTCATGATGTGATGCCTCGATCTCAAATCCCATCTGCTCAAGAGTAAGAACCATATCTCTTCTCGCATTCTCACCGAAATCCAGTGGTCCGAGGTCGAAATAGCTTGCTCTCTCGTATGTGTTAGTTGTAGGCATTCCGTTCTCATCTGTCTGGAAGAGGAAGAACTCACACTCAGGACCTACATTCATAGTGTAACCCATCTCTTTTGCCTCAGCCAGAGCTCTCTTAAGTACATATCTTGGATCGCCCTCAAATGGTGTTCCATCAGGCTTATATACATCACATATAAGTCTTGCAACTTTTCCCTGCTGTGGTCTCCAAGGGAATGTCTCATATGTATCATAATCAGGATACAGATACATATCTGACTCCTCAATTCTTGCAAAGCCCTCTATAGAAGAACCGTCGAACATGATCTTGTTGTCAAGTGCCTTCTCTATCTGGCTTGAGGTTATCGCTACGTTCTTAAGGTCACCAAAAATATCTGTGAACTGAAGTCTTATAAACTCAACATCATCTTCTTTGACCTTTTTCAGTATGTCTTCCTTTGTGTATTTTCCCATCGTTATACTCCTTTTCTACACATTGTTTGATCCTCTGCATGTAAATCTCTATGAGATTTTCTCATAGCTAGAGTTATAATAAACTTTGACAGAACTTTTGTCAACACAGATGAACGGTTGAGCAAATGTATATTCTGTCATAATTCTCTATCGAAGATCTCTCTTTCTGAATGTCAGCCATGTTGCCACGATCATCACCGTGCCGTATGCAGCAGCCACCGCCAGGGATATTCCAGCATGGCTCCAGTCTATATCGACCTGACTCATCTCCCTCACAGAACTGAACGGCATATAGCCCAGTATTTTCTCCAGAACATCCGACTGGAATAGCACAGGCATGATCTGCACGCCGAGATCCACAAGGAAAAACAGCAGCAGATTCACTGATACTGACGCAGCCTTGGACGTCAGTGCAAACGCAAGGAACACGCATGTCATATATAACATCGTAAGCACAAATCCCTCACACGCCACCGATCTCAGCATATATCCCGCCACGTCCATGGTAAATGCCTTTCCAAAGCCTCCACAAATGCATCCTCCCACGGTATACACAAGTATATCTTCAAGAGAAAGTATCCAGATCGCCACTATATATACTATGATCTTCGCAAACACTATATGTGCTCTGCTGTGTCCCTGGGCTATCGCACACTGGATATCCCTGGACTTGTAATCGCTGGTGATGAGCGACGCCGCAATAAATCCAAACAGCATGCCCGACACCGAGCTTCCGGAAAACGAGCCCAGCAGATACTGGAACTGAAAATCTCCCGTTAGTTCTATTCCAAGAATATCTCCAACCAGTCCCACCGAGATCAGATATATTATATCCTGAGCAAAGAAAACTATCAGGCACACCCTGAAGCCCAGACTCTTATACAACTTATAGAATTCAGCCGACAACAGTTCACGCATAATGAGCACCTCCTATCCTGTGAATAAAGTAGTTCTCAAGGCTCTCCTCCTCGAGATGGTACTCACTGACAAACACCCTCTCATTGTAGAGAACCCATGCCAGCTCATCTGAGTTTACCGGCTGGTCCACGATTATCTCATCGCCATTCACATACACATTCACTATATTGTATCTCATAGCAAGTATATCAAGCACCTTCTTCACATCATTGGTGCGCAGTCTCAGTCTTCTGTGACACTTCGCGTCAAGCTGCGCTGCGGAGAGGCAGTCTATGATCTGTCCTCTGTCTATCATTATGTAGTCCGTTGCCAGCTCGTGAAGCTCTGTGAGTATATGGCTTGATATAAGTATCGTCACACCAAACCTCTGATTTATCTGCTTGAGAAGATTTCTTATCTCAACTATTCCAACCGGATCAAGCCCGTTTATAGGCTCATCCAGGAGCAGAAGATCCGGACCTGACAGCATGGCACAGCCAATTGCCAGTCTCTGCTTCATTCCCATCGAATAGTTTCTGAATTTCTTCTTACCAACACCCTGCAGTCCAACGTTTGCTATGGTCTGGTCGATGAGCTTGTCGTTCTTTATCCCCCTCAGCTTCATATTAAGCTTTATGTTGTCTCTAGCATTATAATTGTCGTGCAGTCCGGCATGTTCACACACCGTTCCTATCCTCTTTCTGGCATTCACCAGCCCCTTACTGTCACTGGCGCCAAATAACTCTATCTCTCCCTCATCAGGAAACAACAGACCATTGATATGATTGATCATGGTCGTCTTTCCTGCCCCGTTCTGTCCTATAAAGCCATATATCTTTCCCCTTTCAAGAGATATATTGACATTTGACAAAACAGTATTCTTTCCAAATGTCTTCGTGAGTCCGCTTACTCTCACAACATTCTCTGCCATTTATTCCCCACCTTTCTGTCCTCATAAAATACACCTACAGGAAATAATACTCTATGAATTTACACAAAAACCCGTCATCCAGCACATAGCTGAACAACGGGTCCTTTATATACTTATCAATGATAAGAATTAATCCTGAACGTATGGTAATATTGCGATCTGTCTAGCTCTCTTAACAGCAATTGTGATTGCTCTCTGATGCTTAGCACATGTTCCTGTGATTCTTCTTGGAAGGATCTTACCTCTCTCTGAGATATACTTTCTGAGTGCGTTTGAATCCTTGTAATCGATCACAGCCTCTTTATTAGCACAATACTCGCAGACTTTCTTTCTTCTACGGATATTTCTTCTCTTCATTGGAGCGTCAGCTCTATCAGTCTTATTGTAAGCCATTGTATTTACCTCCTATTTTACTTGAATGGTAAATCGTCCTCAATACCTTCCGGTATACTCATGAAGCCCTCAGCTCCTGCATTGCCAGGTGCCGGTCTTCCTGCTGGCTGATATCCACCGCCTGATGCCTGTCCGCTTGCAGCCTTGCTCTCAGCAAACTCCTGCTCCTCAACGACAACATCAGTTGTGTACACCTTGTTACCATCCTTATTCGTATAGCTTCCAGTCTGGATTCTACCTGTTATAGCAATCTTCGTTCCCTGCTTCAGGTACTTCTCTGCAAACTCAGCGCTCTTGCCAAATGCAACGCAGCCGATGAAGTCTGCACTCTGGTCGCCATTTCTATTGAATCTTCTGTCTACAGCCAATGTGTATCTTGCAATAGCCATCTGGCCATCACCTGTGTTTGACTGTGAATATCTAACTTCCGGGTCTCTTGTGAGACGACCCATCAATATTACCTTGTTCATTATAGAATACCTCCTATTACTCGGCGTCTAATCTAACGCAAAGATATCTAAGAACTGATTCCATAATACGAATGTTAGCCTCAAGCTGAGCTGGAACTCCAGCCTCTGCATCAAACTGAATGAAGTAGTAGTATGCTTCGCCCATCTTCTGAATCTCGTAAGCAAGCTTCTTGAGTCCACACTCGTTAACTTCTGTAATTGTTGCGTTAGCCTTCTCAATATAAGACTTAACCTTATCAACTACAGCTGTTCTGGCTTCCTCATCAATCTTTGCACTAACAACTAAAGTTAATTCATATTTGTTCATTACATTGCACCTCCTTATGGTCTCTGGCCCACAGTCATCTGTGAGCAAGGAAAATATGATTAATACATCACAAGTTTAGATACTATCATATTTTTCCAGCCAATTCAAGCATTTTTTCTCTGATCATCCCAAAAATTCTGTGGCATGCTTTCTCGACCACAGTGGGAACATACTTCTCTGGCATCTGTAGTTCTCTCTCTGCTCCACGCTCACCGCACTGAAGAACGTTCTCCACATATCCGTGTAATCATCCTCCATATATTCTGCGCTGCCCAGCGTCTCCATCTCCTGATCTGTAAGCCGCCTCACATACATATCCGAATCCACCGGATGTACCACGGCGTAACGTCTGCCATCATCCACTATCAGCCAGTACTCTGACGGCATCCTGTCCGCAAAATGACTGGCGACAAGAAGGGCAACATCGTCCTTCGGTTCTATATGACATACATACACCCGTCCCTGGACAACAGTGAATCTGGCTATCTCCCTGAACAGATGTGCCTCGTTGCTCACACTCCGTCCAAGTTCCATGATCCGCATCACCTCCGGACTTATGAGCATATGTTCCACCTTCCGCCCCTCGGCAAATGCCAGTATCAGATATCTGTACACAGTGTCCAGTGCATCCTCCTGATGCGACAATAGTGCATTGAATACATTGCGGTACACCAGCCAGGATACCTTCTTCACGGATCTAGTAAACTTCTGCACCTTGTCCGCATCCGGCTCTACATGTATATAGTCAGCGAACATGTCCAGTTGTTCCACTGGCTCCTTCATAAGCATCACATGGTCGTGTCCAACCTGCAGCGCCATACTCCACGCCTCATATATGCATGTAGCCATATCGTCATATCTGTCTCTGCATGTGAAAACCTTCATATTGTCCATAACTTCCACCTTCACGCCTTCATTCCTATATCAAATAAAGTCATCTGTCTATACTGTTCATTGCCGTGTGATGCCTGCCAGTTCTCTCCCCGGCTCAGATCCGTCATCTCCCTGACAATGTAATCCCTCTCTATAGGGATCCTGTACATCATACGTCCGCCACACGTTATAAAATAATGTGCTCTCTTAAGCACCACCCCCATCTTCTTCAGATTATCGAAATCCAGCCTTCCGTATCTGCGGGCTCTCACTATCCTGCCCGCCGACTTCGGCCCTATGCCGGGAATCCTGAGAAGCAGATCATATGGTGCCGTCTGCACCTCCACCGGGAACTGGTCAAGATGCCTCACTGCCCAGTTACACTTCGGATCCATTCTCTGATCGAGGTTCGGCTCGTTCTCAGACAATATCTCCTCAGCGTGGAATCCATAATATCTGAGCAGCCAGTCCGCCTGATACAATCTGTGCTCACGGAGCAACGGAACCGCCGTATCCAACGCAGGGAGTGCCGAGTCCTCGTTGATCGGTATATACGCGGAGTAGAACACACGCTTCAGATCGTATCGCTGATACAGTCTCTGGGCTGTGTGTATGAGCGTGTAATCCGACTCTCCGCTGGCTCCAACTATCATCTGGGTGCTCTGTCCCGCCGGAGCAAATGCCCGTCTCCTGTCTGTATCTCCAAACATGACAGGGAGCGCCTCTGCCGCTGTCATCTGCAAAGCACCATGGCTATCCTTTTCCACCAGTTCTGTCTTATATGCATCCAGATCCTTCCGCAGATTCTTCTCATTGAATATACTTCCGGTCAGATATCTGTTGATTCCGCTCCTCTCCATCCGTGCGGTCTTGCCAACCGCCAGCCTGTGGGATTCTATGGTGCTGGTCAGCTTGCCCATGGGATCAAGTATCGTGCCAAAGCTCTTGTTCGGTGCCAGCCTCTTAAGGCTCTCCTCAGTCGGCAGCTCCATATTAACACTTATCCTGTCCGCTAAATATCCCACCATACTTATCAGTTCATCCGATGCCCCCGGGATGGTCTTCACATGGATATATCCGTTGAACCTGTACCTCGTTCTGAGAAGATACAGAGTCTCGCACATCCGCTGCATGGTGTATGTGGGATCTCTGAGCACACCAGAGCTAAGGAACAGTCCCTCTATATAATTCCTCTTATAAAACTCTATGACCAGCTCGCACAGCTCCTCCGGCTCAAATGTCGCTCTTGGCACATCATTACTCCTGCGGTTCAGGCAATATTTGCAGTCATACACACAGTGGTTCGTCATGAGAACCTTAAGCAGCGATATACATCTTCCATCCGCTGCAAAGCTGTGACATATTCCGCAGGATACACTGTTGCCTAGTGATCCCTTCTGTCCTTTCCTGTCCACCCCGCTGGAGGTACACGCCACATCATACTTCGCCGCATCTGCCAGTATATTCAGTTTTTCCTTTGTTGTAAGTCCTGTAATTATCTCGTTCATGCATTCAATTATACGAACATTTGTTCGATATTGCAAGAGGTAATTTCTGGTTATCCGACTGGAACTTCACAGCACTGATAGGCGCAAAAAAAGACCGGACACACTCTGAACGAATGTATCCGATCTTCTCTGTCCGAAAGGCTCTGATCTATGACCATTCCTTTCTTCTATATGATTCTAAGCTATATCTTAGAGCTGAGGACCTGCTGCAACTAATGCCTTACCTGCTGCATTTCCCTCGTACTTTGCAAAGTTCTTCTGGAATCTTGCTGCAAGATCCTTAGCCTTTGTCTCCCACTCTGAAGCATCAGCGTATGTGTCACGTGGGTCAAGGATTGCTGGATCTACGCCAGGAAGCTCTGTTGGAACCTCGAAGTCGAACATAGGGATCTTCTTTGTAGGAGCCTCATTGATAGCACCACTGAGGATTGCATCGATGATTCCTCTTGTATCCTTGATTGAAATTCTCTTGCCTGTTCCATTCCATCCTGTGTTGACAAGGTATGCCTTAGCACCGCTCTTCTCCATCTTCTTAACAAGCTCCTCTGCATACTTTGTAGGATGCAGCTCGAGGAATGCCTGACCGAAGCAAGCTGAGAATGTAGGTGTTGGCTCTGTGATACCTCTCTCTGTACCAGCAAGCTTTGCTGTGAATCCTGACAGGAAGTAGTACTGTGTCTGCTCTGGTGTAAGGATTGATACTGGAGGAAGTACTCCAAACGCATCTGCTGAAAGGAAGATTACGTTCTTTGCAGCTGGTGCTGATGATATAGGTCTTACAATGTTCTTGATATGATCTATTGGGTAAGATACACGAGTATTCTCTGTTACGCTCTTATCAGTGAAATCGATCTTGCCGTTTGCATCAAGTGTAACGTTCTCAAGAAGAGCGTTTCTCTTGATAGCGTTGTAGATGTCTGGCTCTGAATCCTTGTCAAGGTCGATAACCTTAGCATAGCATCCACCCTCGAAGTTGAATACGCCGTTGTCATCCCAGCCGTGCTCATCATCACCGATGAGGAGACGCTTTGGATCTGTTGAAAGTGTTGTCTTACCTGTTCCTGAAAGGCCGAAGAAGATAGCTGTGTTCTCACCGTTCATATCTGTGTTAGCTGAGCAGTGCATTGAAGCCATTCCCTTAAGTGGAAGGTAGTAGTTCATCATTGAGAACATACCCTTCTTCATCTCTCCGCCGTACCATGTGTTAACTATAACCTGCTCATGGCTTGTGATGTTGAATGCTACACATGTCTCTGAGTTAAGTCCTAACTCCTTGTAGTTCTCAACCTTAGCCTTTGAAGCATTGTACACTACGAAATCTGGCTCGAAGTTCTTAAGCTCTTCCTCAGTTGGCTTGATGAACATGTTTGTTACGAAATGAGCCTGCCAAGCAACCTCAACGATGAAACGGATAGCCATACGAGTATCAGCATTTGCTCCGCAGAATGCATCAACTACGAAAAGTCTCTTGTTTGAGAGCTCCTTCTTTGCAAGGTCCTTAACTGATGCCCATGTCTCCTCTGTCATTGGATGGTTATCGTTCTTGTACTCATCTGATGTCCACCATACAGTGTCCTTTGAATTCTCATCTACTACGATATACTTATCTTTAGGTGAACGGCCTGTATAAATACCAGTCATAACGTTAACTGCGCCAAGTTCACTAACCTGTCCCTTCTCGTATCCCTGAAGGTCAGCCTTTGTCTCTTCCTCGAATAACAATTCATATGAAGGATTGTGTACGATCTCTGTTGTGCCTGTAATGCCATACTTAGTTAAATCAACTGTTGCCATTTTTCTTAACTCCTTTTCTTTAAATGTATTTCATTGATAGGTGCATGTCGCCTGTACCCTGCCGGCACCGCAACTATACAGCACTCAATAATCTGAAAATAAATATGAACACTTTCTCTCATATTCAGTTGAAAGTATACCCAATTAGTCAAAATAAATCAATATGATTATTGAGTTTTTTTTGTAGTTTACAGAAACTTCTCATTTATAATCTCAATTTTATATTTATTACTTGCATAACCTAAGATAATGAGCTTCCACGTCTCTTCTCAAGGAATTTTGACTTCACTATCAGAATATCACCTGTCTGTATCTCCAGATCACCTGTCGGCAGTATAGACATATTATCCCTGAGTACCATATATATATTCACACCATACTCCTCCGTAGCCTGGAGTATGGTCCTGCCGCAAAACTTGCTCACATCATCTACGAGCAGTTCTCCAATCTCGTCCACATCAACAACTTTGGACTCCTCGTTGGCATTGTTCTGATACTGCTCTACAAATCCGGCGCTTATGATACCTGTAGGTATCGCTACCAGCAGAACTCCCATAAATGCTATGACTATCGCCATGCATTTGCCCAGCAGCGTGATCGGGTAAATGTCTCCATACCCCACGGTAAGGACTGTCGATACCGCCCACCATATGCCGCTGAAGGCGTTGCTGAACACTCCCGGCTGTGCGGCATGCTCAGTGCTGTACATACACAGACTGCTCGCCATCATCAGTATAAATATGATGAACATGGACGATATGATCTGTCTGCTCTTTCTCAGCAGGACTATCTTGATGACATTGAAGCTGTCGTACTTTGAATTGATCCTGAAAAGATGGAATATACGGATCACCCTGAGCATCCTGAACGCCACGAAGCCAGACAGAAAGAACACTGGTATGATCGTGAGCAGATCCACAACTCCGTCATATGATATGAGGAACTTTCCTATAGCCTTTCCTCTGGTGCATGTGGGATACAGGAAATCCGCCGTCCATATGCGGAGAATGTACTCAACACAGAATATGCCTGTAGTCACCCACTCGATAACACTCAGCAGCCCATAATATGGTTCAAGCTGATCGTAGGTCTGCAGGAACATCACCGATATGTTCGACAATATGACACCCACTATGAATATGTCAAATGCCCTGCTCGCCAGATTGCTTTTGTCCCCTATCTGTATTATGTCAAATATTTGCTTTTTGAGTTTTGTCTTGTTTACCGCCATTGCTCTCCTCTTATATATCTATTTGTCCTTGAGAATGTCCATCATCTCATCTATCATCTCTTCGTCCTGAAGCCTGAACTTGATCTCCACGCGTCTCGACGCTGCCATGTCCACTGCTTATGATGCCGTTGCTCTCCGTCAGACAGTACTTTGCCACTGAGAACGTTCGCTGCTGTGAAAGTTCAAGATTGTATATGTAGGAACCATTCGTATCCGTATGTCCCTCTATGATTATCTCCGAAACGTATTCCCTGTAATCATCGCGCAGAAGCACACTGCAGTACTTCGGCAGGAACTGGTTGATGGTAAGCATACACGAATATACCACCCGTTATGGCAAACATACACACACTTATAATCGCCCTATCTCCTATCATAATTAAAAAGAGGCTGTTTTACCAGTTGAAATACTTACTCCTTTACCTGTTATTTACATATTTACGCGGGATTTACATGTTTTTACAAGGCTCTGTGCATACCGCACAAATGGCCATTTTCTTTTTGTGCACTTTGAAAAATGTGTCATAAAATCTTTAAATTTTGAAGATTTTATTTTGCAAAACGTTTTTTTTCTGTACATATTCTGTTCATATTTTGTGTATATACTGAACTCAGTTGTTCAAGAGAAAGTAATTTACTCTTAGTTGTTTAAGTTGTTGTTAAAAAAAAGAACCGCCTAGTAATTCAGGTGGTTCTTTTTTTGCGCACAAAATTATCTCTTATTTAGCAAAAAGGCTGAAAAGATACAATTTCTTCAGATTTTGTATCTTTTCAGCCTTTTATTTTGATTTAGAGATAATTTTGTGTGCAGACGAACTCATCCGCCACCAAAAGATCCCAGCTTTATAACTCTACACTGCAAATTACTCCGTAGGAAGCTTAGCCTTCTCGAATATCTCAACAACCTTGTCGTCAGGCTTCTTTGTGAGAAGTGATACGACGATAGCTGTAATGAACGCTGCTGCAAATCCAGGAACGATCTCATAAAGTCCTGTTGGTGTTGCAAGGAACTTGTACCAGAGCATGTCAACAGCAAATCCGACTATGATAGAAGCAAGTGCTCCATTGTAATTCAGTCGCTTCCAGTACAGTGACAGAACGATGACCGGTCCAAATGCCGATCCGAATGCGCCCCATGCATTTGACACGAGTGCCATGATGCCCTCGCAGTCTGGATTCATTGCTATGGCAAGTGCCACAACTGAGATGATGATGACCACAATTCTTCCTGCCCAGAGCATCTCCTTGTCGGATGCACTCTTTCTGAATATAGGCTTGTACACATCAGACGAAAATGCTGATGATGAAGCAAGGAGCTGTGAATCAGCTGTACTCATGGACGCTGCAAGGATAGCTGAGAGAAGTATACCAGCTACAAGCGCAGGGAACACGCCTCTTACAAGTCTGATGAATACCTGTGAATTGTCTGTAAGTCCACCGCCAAGATACTTAAGACCGACCATACCAACTACGGATGCCATAATGAGGATGATTCCCGTCCAGCAAGTACCGACTATTCTGGACTTCTTCATCTCCTTCTCTGACTTGATCGAAATGTATCTTATAAGAATATGTGGCATACCCATATATCCAAGTCCCCATGCAAGTCCTGATATGATATTGATCACACTGGTCTTGTCAAATGAACCGCTTATAAGGGCATTGTAATAATTGTCTGGAATGACAACATCAGGTGCTATAAATCCAGCACCCTGCATGGTGATGACCGCAATGATAGGTGCGATCATGAGAGCTGCAAGCATCAGAAGTCCCTGGAAGAAATCAGTCCAGCACACTGCATTAAAACCACCAAGGAATGTGTATACGATGATGATGACTGCAGCGCCGATCATGGCTGTATTCCTGTCGATACCCATAACAGTGTTGAACAGAGTACCGCAGGCCGATATACTTGACGCAGCGTATATACAATATGCAACCACAAATATAACTGCACATATTATGAGAAGCAGCTTATTGTCTGACTGAAAACGATTTGTCAGATACTGAGGTATAGTGATCGAATCGTTGTACGCTATCGAGAATCTTCTGAGTCTCGGTGCTATGAATATCCAGGCACATGCTGTTCCGATGAACAGACCAACTGATATCCACATGTTGCTGAGTCCTGTCGCATAGAATGCTCCGGGCAGTCCCATGAGAACCCACGCACTCATATCAGATGCTCCGGCGCTGAGTGCAGCCACCAGACCATTCATATCTCTTCCTCCAAGAAAATAATCCTTCTCTCCGGCATTCCCCTTGGATTTGAAGAAGAAATAAATTCCTACACCGATTACCAGGACAAAATACGCTATAAACGCAATCATCTCGTAAACATTCATTAGTTAATCCACCTTCCATAATAATTATAATTTATCTGCTCCGCACCAACTTTACCACTGCAGTGCAGTATCTCACTGTCAGCGCACATAACAAAGCAAATTCTACACGGAAACATACCAAAATGCAAGGTTTTTCAGCATTTGGCGATTTTATCTGTTTTGCCAGTTTTCCGGCGGCAGGCCTCACAGCTGATGTCTGCCGGTGCAAGCCTCCCAAGATCACAGCCTGATCCCTGCCTGATTCCCGCCTAATCCCCGCCTGACACCTGCCTGATAAAACAGCCGGCTCACAGCGGCATGTCCGGTCTCGATCCCGGAAAGCTCGCCATTAAGCCGGCTGTTTATATTTGACTACCCAATCTTACCGATTAGAATCCGATATGTCTGTTATCTGTGATTCTCTTCGCCTTGCCCTCTGAACGTGGAATGGTCTTAGGTGGAACCAGCTCAACCTTTGCACTGATGAGCAGGGTCTGCTTGATATCAGTCTTGATGCGGGATACAATAGCCGCAAGCTTTGCAGCATCGTCCATATCCACATCTTCCTTGAGCTCTACCTGAACTGTCAGCTTATCCTGTGAATTCACACGGTCAACCACGAGCATATAATGAGCTGAAGCCTCCTCCACACCGAGGAGAACTGACTCTATCTGACTAGGGAATACATTTACACCACGGATTACAAGCATGTCGTCTGTACGGCCTGTGATACGGCTCATCTTGACTGTTGTTCTTCCACATGCACATGTGCCGTGTGTAAGTGTACATATATCATGTGTCCTGTATCTGATCATAGGTGTACCTGTCTTGGTAAGGGTTGTAAACACAAGCTCTCCAGGAACTCCGTCTGGAAGCGGCTCCTCTGTGACCGGATCAATGATCTCTGCAATAACATGATCCTCGTTGATGTGCATTCCGTTCTTCTCAAAGCACTCAAATGCAACACCAGGTCCACCGATCTCTGTTAGTCCATATATATCAAATGCATCGAAGTCAAGAAGCTCCTCAAGGTGCTGTCTCATCTCCTCTGTCCAAGGTTCTGCTCCGAAGAAGCCTGACTTGATCTTCAGCTCTGATGGAGCGATGCCCATCTCCCTGATGGTCTCTGCGAGGTATGTAGCATATGAAGGTGTACAGCAAAGCATGGTTGCGCCGAGCTCTTTCATCATCATGATCTGTCTCTGTGTGTTGCCTGATGACATCGGAACTACCATGGCACCAACCTTAGTCGCGCCCTGATGTGCTCCAAGTCCACCTGTGAACAATCCATAACCGTAAGCTATCTGGATGACATCATCCTCTCCGCCACCAGCGCACTTGATAGCTCTGGCTACCATCTCCGTCCACACATCTATATCGTTCTGGGTGTAGCCAGATACAACAGGCTTGCCTGTGGTTCCTGATGAACCCTGGATTCTGATGATATCCTTCCTGTCTGCTGCAAACAGTCCAAATGGGAAGTTATCCCTGAGATCTGTCTTCTGCATAAATGGCAGCTTGACGATATCATCTATGCTGTTTATATCCTCCGGCTTTACTCCCGCCTCGTCCATTCTGGCTCTGTATGCCGGTACATTTGCATATTCAAGTTCTACTGTCTTTCTAAGTCTCTCCCCCTGAAGCTTTCTTCTCTCCTCAGGATCCATACACTCCATCTCTTTATTATAGATGTAATGAATCTTCTTCTGTCTCATAACTTCACCGTCCTCCATAAGATAAATCAAATCAGCATTTGTGCAACCTGCTGATTTTGTATGACACTTTAGCGCGCCAAACAACTAAATTGTACATACATATGTGGGCTGTGTCAAGGAAAAGCCATCAATCGCAGTACATTTTCCGTATATTTTTGAGAGAGCTTAGAATATTTACGGCCAAACGGCATATTTACCTGATAGATTACTCTTGCATTCCGGGTTTTCAGGTCGTATATTATTATTTGACAACAAAAAAGAGGACGCGGGAGCTTGTAGTACAGGCTGAGAGGAAGGTGCGACCTTCGACCGGAAACCTGATTTGGATAATGCCAACGTAGGGAAGCCTGATTATGGACATTTGTTAAAGTGCAGACTTTATTGGAGTTACCAGATCGGTAACTCCTTTTTTTGTGCAAATAAAGGACTTTGGAGGAAAGGGCTATGGTAACAGTGAACGGAAAGGATCTCGACGTCGCCGGGCAGAATCTGGCGGCATTTCTCGAAGAATCGGGCTACAAGCCGGTACGCATAGTTGTTGAGATCAACGAGGAGATCATACCGAGAGAGACATACGCAGACATTACATTTAACAACGGCGACTGTGTGGAGGTCGTGAGTTTCATGGGAGGAGGAGCATCATAATGAAAGAAGACAAGCTGATAATCGGAGGACACGAATTCAATTCAAGATTTATTCTGGGTTCAGGAAAGTATTCCATGAAGCTGATCGAATCAGCCATAAAGGACGCAGGAGCAGAGATCATCACTCTGGCCGTCCGCCGTGCAAACACAAAGGAAGAGGAAAATATTCTTGATTTCATCCCGGAGGGAATTACTCTCCTGCCAAATACAAGCGGCGCGAGGAACGCCGAGGAGGCCGTGCGCATAGCAAAGCTTGCAAGGGCTCTGGGCTGTGGAGACTTCGTCAAGGTGGAGATCATGCGCGACAGCAAATATCTCCTTCCCGACAATCAGGAGACTATAAAGGCAACCGAGGCACTGGCAAATGAAGGATTTGTGGTACTGCCTTACATGTACCCGGACCTGAATGCCGCCCGTGATCTGGTAAATGCGGGAGCCGCAGCGGTCATGCCACTGGCATCACCTATAGGTTCCAACAAAGGACTGGCTACCAAAGACTTCATCCAGATCCTCATCGACGAGATCGAACTTCCGATCATAGTTGACGCCGGTATCGGAAGACCATCCCAGGCATGTGAAGCCATGGAGATGGGTGCTGCCGCCATCATGGCCAACACTGCCCTCGCCACAGCCGGAGATCTGCCACTCATGGCATCGGCATTCAAGGACGCGATAAATTCAGGCCGAAAGGCTTATCTGGCAGGTCTTGGAAGAGTTCTCACCAGAGGGGCATCCGCTTCAGATCCACTGACCGGATTCCTGCATGACTAAGGGGGTGCACTCAGATGGAAAACCATTTTCTTATAGACTCGGAATATCTGTCTCCAGAAGCGCTGGCGATCAAGCACCGCCTGGAGACAGCCCCATCATCGAGAAAAAGCCACATGGAATACCTTCCGGGCATGGAGGTTATTGAATCCGACATCCGCAGCAAGGTCATGGAGCACATGAACAGCTATGACTACAGCAGTTACACAGGCAGAGACGTTATGGCTGCCCTTGAACATGAGACGTGCAGCATAGAGGACTTCAAGGCACTGCTCTCCCCCGCCGCCGAGCCATTTCTTGAGATGATGGCGCAGCGCGCAAGCCGCGAGACAAGCAGACACTTCGGCAACACTGTATACATGTTCACACCGCTCTACATAGCCAACTACTGTGAGAACTACTGCGTATACTGCGGCTTCAACTGCTACAATCACATCAACCGAATGAAGCTCTCCTCAGAGCAGATCGAGAAGGAAATGAAAGTCATCGCCGACAGCGGCATGGAGGAGATCCTTATACTGACAGGCGAGAGCCGCAGCCAGAGCGACGTAAAGTATATCGGCGAGGCATGCAAGCTGGCAAGGAAATACTTCCGCATGGTTGGCCTTGAGATATATCCGGTGAACACCGATGAGTACCGCTACCTCCATGAGTGCGGTGCGGACTATGTGACAGTGTTCCAGGAGACCTACGACGCAGACAAATACGAGACTCTTCATCTGATGGGACACAAGAGGGTATGGCCTTACCGTTTCGATGCGCAGGAGCGAGCCCTCATGGGAGGAATGCGGGGCGTTGCATTCTCGGCACTGTTAGGGCTCTCCGACTTCCGCAAGGATGCATTGGCAACAGCCCTTCACGCGTATTTCCTTCAGAGGAAATACCCACACGCGGAAATGTCACTCTCCTGTCCAAGACTGCGACCGATCATCAACAACGATCAGATCAACCCCCTGGACGTGCACGAGAAGCAGCTCTGCCAGATACTGTGCGCATACAGGATATTCCTGCCATTTGCCGGAATAACAGTATCTTCAAGAGAGAGTGCAGACTTCAGGAACGGCATAGTGAAGATCGCAGCGACCAAGGTATCGGCGGGCGTGTCAACCGGAATCGGTGATCACGAGAGCAAATACAGCGGCAAGACTTCCTGCAGTGAGCAGGGCGATGAGCAGTTCGAGATCAACGACAACAGAAGTCTTGAACATATGTATTCAGACATAGAGGGCGAGGGACTGCAGCCCGTACTCAACGACTATCTGTATGTGTAACAATTTTAGAAAGGACTTTGAAATGTATACATTTGATCCTACTTTATATTTTATAACCGACAGCACAGGTCTGTCCGAGGAAGAATTCTTATATAGAGTGGAGTGTGCCCTCGATGGCGGTGCGACACTCATGCAGCTTAGAGAAAAGGAAAGAACTACCCGTGAGTACATACATCTTGCGGACAAGGTGCACTCCATCGCGCGCCGCTACAACGTGCCACTCATCATAGATGACCGGGTAGATGTGGCGCTGGCAACCGATGCCGAGGGTGTACATGTGGGGCAGACAGACATGCCAGTCTCCATAGCCAGAAAACTCATGGGGTCTGACCGCATCGTGGGCGCAACCACCAAGACTGTTCCTCAGGCCGTGGAGGCGTATGAACAGGGAGCTGATTATCTGGGAGTTGGAGCCATCTACCCAACCACCACCAAGGTCAAGACAGTGCTCACATCCACAGACACGCTGAGGGATATCTGCACAGCGGTTTCCATCCCGGTAAATGCCATCGGAGGACTCAATCCTACCAACCTGGATGTCCTCTCAGGCATACCTATCGCCGGCATCTGTGTGGTGTCCGCCATAATGAAAGCTGACAATCCAAAGGATGCTGCCAGCCGTCTATTGGCATTATCCAGGCAGTTACAGTCAAAAATTTCTCTCAAATAAGCAAAAAATTGCAAAATACGCAACTTATTTTTATTTTAATGAAAAGAAAGGTTGCAATTAAATGATTTTGCAATTACAATCAATACAAAGCGTAACTATTTTTTTGTATGAGGTGGTTTTAATGGAAAACGTATTAAACAGCATATATTCCAACAGTATTATGGTTCAGGATCAAAGTAATGATACCGCAAAGGAAGCAGCAGTTGAGGCTGTACATGCAAGAGTCGTTGCAAAGCCGAACTTCATCAGAGGTTCCGTGGAGTTGCTCGTACTCTATCTGCTCAGCCAGAAAGATTATTACGGCTACGAGCTGTCACAGCTCATGGACTCACTGTCAGACGGCGTGATAAAGATTCCTATCGGTTCTCTCTATCCTGCACTGTACAAACTGATTGAATACGGTTTCATCTCCGATCACAAAGAGCAGGTTGGAAAGAGAATGACCAGAGTATATTATCATCTGGAGCAGCCTGGATTCCAGCGTATGCATATTCTTATAACCGAGTATACAAAGGTTCACAAGGCTATTTCATCCATACTTGACTATACTCCAGAGCCTGAGAAGAAATAATTTCTTTCAGAATTAAAAATACCGTTGTCCATATTTTTTATGAACAACGGTATTTTTTTATTTTACTATTCTGTACTTCTTTGAAACTGTACCCTTGTACCTTCCGGAAAACTTTATCTTCACCGTATATGTTCCTGTTTTCTTTCTCACCTTAGGGTATGTCACCTTGTAGTATTTTGATGATATTATCTTACCATCGCTGTCCTTCACAGTCACCTTAGGTGTCTTTGTCTTGCCATCATACTTATATCTCGTCTGTGATAATGTAACACTCTTTATCTTCTTGACAACGATATACTTCTTCTGGCCGCATTTTCTGCATGTATGTAACACCTTGCCATCGCTTCTGGTAGTTGCTGTTTTTACTACCTTGCCGGAATATACATGCGCACATTTTCCTGTTACGGTTACCGTATATGATGCCGAACGTGATCCAACAGTGGCTGTGATCTTCGCAGATCCCTTTCTGAGACCTGTTACCACTCCTGTAGATGACACCTTTGCAATAGCGGAATTCGATGTTGTCCACTTAGCTCCCGCAAGTACCTTGTACGATGTACTTCCATACTGTCCAAGGACTGCCTTGAGTGTGAGGGTTATCTTCTGTCCCTCCTGCACGTTCTTATTTCCGGTCATCTTAACCGATGTGATATTGTCCTTCTGCACCTCCACCGTAACATCGCTCTCACCAGTGGACTTAGCCATAGTCTCAGCCTGACTGCCGCTTCCCATGAACTGGGCTGCAGTCGTATTCGGATAAGATGCATTCTTATTTATAAATGTACCAACACCCACATACCTGTTTGCTGGATTTATCATGGATGTGTAATGTCCGGTCACCGCTCCGGGAGTTCCCTTCACATAGGCATCCTTCTCGCTGTACCACTGCTCAATACCCATGAGCATGCTCTCTGACCAGTTCCACGCAAGCACTTCGGAAGTCGGCCAGCCATTTCCCGGATATTTGAAATCAAATACAGACTTTCCGTTAAGTCTTGAGTGATACATTGTAACACTCGCCTCCGCAGCTCTGATCCTTGCTATCTTCTCAAGTCCTGCCGACCACTTGATCGGCACATAGTCGTCAAGCGTCAATTTCCGTCCATCAATCTTAACGCCCTGCTTACATGCTTCATAACGGATCTGATTGATCCTCTTCACTGCAGCCGAAGCCTCCGACACATACTTGCCCTTCATTGCTATAAACACGCAGTTGGCAGATGGTTTTGTCACATCCGCAGGTATTGTCGCCGCTTCAGCACTCGTTCCCCCCGGCACGATCACTGACAATCCAACCGCAACTGCGATCGCCAGAGCCATTATCCGGTGTAACAACTTCTTCTTTTGTACTCCCATAGTTTGAATTTGTCCTCCTCTTATAATATTTATCAGCCTATTGATATTATTATAACTCATTATGGGATTTATTGCATGCCTATTTGCTCAACAATACAGTACATCGCATTAATCTATGTACTCAGGCATTATGTTTTCGCCTATAACACAATCCAACATTGTTTTCAATTTACCAAGTTCTTTATTTGAGTTACTCTTTATAAACTGATTTACTACCTCTAATGCCATTGGTATTTTATCTAATTCAAGAACCTCTTCTTCATAATCAGCTGATATTATTGCACCATTGATTACAGAAATATCCTTATTCCTATAATTAAGATGATTTCCTAAACTCCTATACGAAAATACTAAATTTCCCTCTTCATTATATGCACTAAATCCACTATCTGATGTTTCATATTTTTCCTTAATCATTAGCATACCTTTTCCATGCTTAAATGCATATAAGGTATATTCGTTATAAATCGAGATGGTTTTGCCTCCCACATCCCATTCCACCATTTTATCATTTTTATTAACACGCACATCCATTTTTCATCCCTCAATCTTATTCCTCACCAAGTAAGAACTGCAGCGCATTAATTCTCCTGATACCATCGTAATCAGCATCAGGGTCTTCATCCAGTGTTATGATATACTTTGGATAATGGTCTGTAATTTTCTGCAATGGTCTTAGCTCTCTTAAAAGTGTTGATTCCTCTCTGACCGTAGCAGCCACCTGATAGTAAATAATTCCCTTACTGTTCATGGCAACAAAATCCACTTCCTCTGATTCCACCTTGCCGACATAGACCTTATATCCTCGTCTAATAAGCTCAAGATAGATTATATTTTCCAGAATATGACCAGTGTCTGCATTTCTAGAACCAAGTAACATATAACGAAGTCCAATGTCAACCACATAATATTTATCAAGAGTTTTCAAATAATTCTTACCCTTCACATCGTATCGTTTTGCCTGATAAACTACAAATGATTCTTCCAGCGCTGTAATGTATTTCTCAACAGTTTTTACATCCACTTTTCTTCCGTCAGATGTCATAGTGTCACTGATTTTCTTTGTCGATGTAAGATTACCAATATTATCAAACATAAATCGTATCACACTTTCAAGCATCATCACATCGGTAATCTTCTTTCTTGAAATAATGTCCTTTAACATCACAGTGCTATAGATACTCTCAAGATACTGATTAATTACTTCTTCCTTCTCATCCAACATCATAGCATATGGAAATGAACTGAATTTCAAATATTTCTGATACTTTAGCGAAAGTTCTTTTTCATCTCCCGTTGCCTTCACATATTCTTTAAAGGAAAGGGGCAACATCTTGACCTCCACATATCTTCCGGAAAGAAATGTTGCAATCTCAGAAGATAGCATATAGGCATTCGAGCCTGTCAGATACAAATCTACATTTGGCTTTAAATTCAAACTGTCCACAACCTTTGGAAAATCTTCCACATTCTGTATTTCATCAAAGAACACATAGTGCATATCATCATCTACAAGCCTATCCTTGATGTATTTATATAATTCTCTTGGCTGCTTCAAATCTTCATAATCATAGTCTTCAAAATTAATAGCAATGATATGGTCTGCTTGTACCCCAGATTCTTTCAGATAGCCCTGAAATATCTGCATAAGCGTGGATTTGCCACATCGTCTGATACCTGTTACAATCTTTATAATGTCTTTATCTTTAAATTCCTTCAAAGTTTGAAGATACTCGTCTCTAAGTATTATCTTATTCATATAATCCTCCTGTTTTGCGAAACAAAATCCGAGTCCTATGATGAGGAGAGGATTTACCTTCTTTCTTATGAATCTATTTTCGATGACTAATTTATTTTTTATTTGCTGTATTCATTATATCCAAAAACTTGTTTATTTTCAATAGTTATTGGATTTCATTCCAAAAACTATTCTTTTATTGTTTTTTCTTGGATACCATTATTATATTCAATATTTCCAGATACAATTCCAGAAAACGTAAGCGATGTATAATCGCACGGTTTGTCGCCACCAACATTTCATTAGATAATCACTTCAGGAGTGAGTATCTCTCCGAATCAGCTGTATTTGTAGTTGGAGCCGTTTGCTCTAACTGTGATTGATTCCGGTTGAATTCACTCTGAATAACCTTTAGGAGTGAATTACTATGAGTTCAAAAAGACTGCACTACTCTGATTTCGCTTTAACCTATGAATTCCTCTACGGAATTCTGACTCGATTCATAGTAATCGGTCACCGAAAAGTTTTGCCTTCGGCAATGGTTATGGAGGTAGTTGGATTTATTAGATTTTACTTCTAAGGAAGTCTTAAAGTATAACCATAATTAAATATAAACAATCACAATGCCTGTCTCCGATGATTTATTATCATAATATGAAAATATTTTTCCCCATGCATAATCATATTCTATTCCTGTAATACTTTCATTACTTGGAATTCCTAATTCATTTTTCAAAAAATCATTATTATGTTTTCTTAATTCTTTCAGAATATTATCATTCATTGTTTGATAATTCATTTTGTACTTCTCTTCAGCATTACTTAATTCAACTTTTGATATTATCTTATTATCACAAAAAATAGTAGTCCAGAACTTTTCTTTATTTAATTCCATTGGCTCCTTGGATATATATACTTTTCCAGTATTAAATTTTATTACATTGAATTCATCTGCATTTAATATATCAATACTCGTCTTTGGTTCAATAATATATCTTCCCAATTTAATTTTCCCATTTTTCATAGCATTTCTCCTACTTAATTTCATTCATCATACCGAAATATTCCTCTAGTGATATTTTAGTATTTGTTAAACTAATCGTTTGATTATCTAATTTTTCCAGTACTCCATTAGCACAATTAAAATCAAAATTAGGGTCAAATCTTTGCGTTAATCCTCCTTGACCAAATTGCGGATTATTCAAAGCGACTCCATCTGCCACATTTAGTTCTCCATGAACTTTGTAAGGAGTTAACTTACTTCTGTATTCTGCATAAGCCATTCCTTTTTCATAATATGGTTTTACTTGCAATCCTCCAAAGACCTTTTGAGCATCATTGCCTATAGTCTGCGCTACTTCTGATGTTGTAGAATACCCCGTTGGGAATGGTTCGCCCATATAGATTATATCACCATCATGTAATGTTATATTCGTATAGGCATCCACACCAGTATAGGGATAACTACCTTGCCAAGCGGACGCTACTTCTGATGGATTACAACTTTCCCAACACACATTTTCTTTCCCATATGTATCCCTATAATAATTATACCAATCCATTCCTGTAACATCATCTATTGTTGTACTTCCACCCTTAAATCTACTGGCTTCTATCAACTATATTTCTGTTATATATTTACTTGGTATTACATCAGCTAACCATACCTTTTCATTTCCAAAATAAAAAAGTATTCCATCTTCCCAAGCTCTTTTTGCATCAATTTGCAAAACACATGGTTTATTATCACGTCTTAATCCAACACTCTGTGCTGTACTAATATCTTGTGACAAATGAACATATTGTCTTCCTTGAGGTAATAGACCATTAATTTTTATACTTGATAAAAATCTTCTAGCCGTACCATGATATAAAATATCTGGAGGTATCATTTTTTCTTTTTTTATGTGCATCGGAATTGAATGACCATAAAATGCTCTGATTTTTCCACCGCTTATTTCATGTCTCTTCTTCTCTGATTTATCTATCATAACTAATAAATCGTCTTCTGATGTACCTATCCATTTCATATCCTTATTCAGAGCATCCACTAATTGTTCTACTGACACCCAACCTTCTTCATCCATCTCCAACTCATATTCCCAAGGTGCATGGCGAAGTGCATACGATACTTCTTTGCTTAATTCTTCATAATTAATCATCTGCCTCTTCCTCATCTATCATTTCCTGTATTGCTTCCTTAAACCATTCCCAGAAAGTATTATACTCTTTTCTCTGTTCATATCCAGCACTTGCAAAATCATGAATAATTTGGACTTTACTATTTTTTTTAGTATCAAAACAAGCTATATCATCACTATCATCTCTTCTAGCAAAAGGAACAAGTTCTCTATCTGGATAACGTTCCTTTAATCCTTTAATTCTTTTTTCAACCTGTTCTTTGCTCATTAAGTACCAAAAATCAAAGTCCACCAGATTTAGTTCAACAATTTTTAAAAACTCTTTGGGATAATTAAATTCTTGATATACTTTACTTACATCATATATTTCCATGTTTGCCTCCTACTTTATTGTATCCATATCAAACGCTCCAAATGGATTACTATTTCTAAAAGATGCCTTTTGTTTTCCAACTCTTAGACTAATTGCATCGCCCCATGTAACAGGAACACCTTTCTTAGTTGTAAATCTCTCGATATATTCCTCAGGTAAAATATCATTATATCCATGCACATTAGCTTTAACATTGATACCAGCTTCCCTTGCAGATACAACACGTGTATTATCTATTGTTGTATATATTCCATCAGGCATTTCTACCACATCAATCGGGTCACCCTTCCACCCATTCTTCTTCATGCTATCTATAATCTCACTTGAACCATTTACAGACGATTGACTATATCTTATTTCTTTAGGATTAATTGTCTTACTTCCACCCTCACAAGTAATACTTCTTTCAGACTCCACCCGCCCTTTGCTAGTAGACATAACCCTATTCTTTCCATCTGCTTTTGACGATGACTTTCCACCCTCAAAAACTGACCG
>OLGY01000026.1_pt1 | contig 137133 bp, 119 predicted proteins | sample 1605951 | NCBI WGS metagenome assembly OLGY01 (sample SAMN03283280) | human gut metagenome | biome: human-associated habitat; material: feces | host: Homo sapiens | place: Peru | collected 2012
CAACATGTGGAGCTGACTGTTACTAATAGGTCGAGGGCTTAATCTGGTTAATAACGAAGAAAAACAAATCGGATTTGTATGAAGTTTTGAAGGTACAAACCTTTATATGGCCTAGTGGCTCAGTTGGTTAGAGCGCCGCCCTGTCACGGCGGAGGTCACGGGTTCGAGTCCCGTCTGGGTCGTTTATAGTGAGTCTTTGTTCATGATTGTATGACGATTAAATTAGATGAATTTCATTTAACACTCACTACGAGTAACGCGTGGGATCTTAGCTCAGCTGGGAGAGCATCTGCCTTACAAGCAGAGGGTCACAGGTTCGAGCCCTGTAGGTCCCATTTAACTAATTCTTTTATTAGTTATGCCGATGTGGCTCAATTGGCAGAGCAGCTGATTTGTAATCAGCAGGTTATCGGTTCGAGTCCGATCATCGGCTTTATACAATTTAATATTGAATTGTATTATGGGCAGATTCCCGAGTGGCCAAAGGGGACAGACTGTAAATCTGCTGCAACTTGCTTCGATGGTTCGAATCCATCTCTGCCCATTACTCTTTATAGAGTAACTAAATACTATCGCGGGATGGAGCAGTCTGGAAGCTCGCCGGGCTCATAACCCGGAGGTCATAGGTTCAAATCCTATTCCCGCAACTCGATGCGTAAGCATTGTGCCCAGTTAGCTCAGTTGGTAGAGCAACGGACTGAAAATCCGTGTGTCTCTGGTTCGATTCCGGAACTGGGCATTTTAATTTATTATGGGATATTAGCTCAGGTGGTAGAGCACTTGACTTTTAATCAAGTTGTCCGGGGTTCGAATCCCCGATGTCTCATTGAAAAACGTCTCTCTTGGAGAGGCGTTTTTTAATGCAAGACAACGGAGGGTTCGAACTCCGGACAACGTAGTTGGTCGGGGCGCTAGACGTCCGGGGGTCATGCTTTGTCAAACCTCATAGAATACGCTGTAAATGCAGCTATGACACTCTTCATATATGAGCGTCCAATCTGCGTTGTCATGTGATTGGACAATACAATGGTAGAACCGGTCACCTTATATATGTGAGCCATATTGACGATACAGGACTTGTGGATACGGATAAACTCCTGTGGTAAGTATTCAATAATATTGTTTAAAGTGGTGTATTGGCAATAATGATCAGAGACTGTCAGTATGTCAATATAATGCAGGCTGCTGGAAAAGGTTATAATCTCCTTGTAAGGAATACTGATTATATCCTGTTTATTACGGTACAGGTAAGAACTTTTGGATATATCATTTGCAATTTCATTCAGGCATAGGAACAGAGGTTCTTCCTTTACAGGTTTTAAGAGATAATTGAGGGCATGTACTTCATAACCGTGAAATACATATTCCCGAAAAGCAGTCAGAAAAATAATAGGTCCGGTATATCCCTCTTTCCTGAGTTTTTTTGCGACATCTAAGCCGCTCATTTCTTTCATTTGGATATCAAGGAAAAATACAGAAAATCTTTTATAGGTATCAGTATTATTTTGGGTAAAAAATTCTTCACCTGAGCAATATTCTGCAATTTCCAATTCACAATTTTCCTGTGAGCTCCATTTATGTAAGAGTGATTCTAGATATTCAGCTTCAGTTGGCTGGTCTTCAAGAATTGAAATTGTTAGCTTCATTTTCGTCCTCCTTTAACGGAAGCATGATATGAACAGTAAATATATGATCTTCTGTGCTAATCTGAAAAATGCCACCTGCCTCATCAACGATATCTTCCATTCTTTTAATTCCTATACCGTGTGAGTCATCTTTTTTTAATGAAAGAAAATAACCATTCTGTTGTATGAGAGAGTCATAATTATTTTCCATATGAATCAATGTCATATGTTGGAAAGGCTTGATAAAAAAATGAATAAATGGAGTAGTATCAGGTTGGGTATTTTGCAATCGCTGGCATGCTTCCAGAGCATTATTCCACATGTTTCCGATTAAAGAGGAAAGCGCCAGTGGATCCATGCTGAAATTTGATGGCAAAAGAACTGAAAACTCTGTCTGTATATCCAGTTTCTGCGCAGCATCAAGTTTATTGGAAAGAATACAGTCAATTGCCGTATTTCCGGTGGATAGCAAATGATGAGTTTGAGCAAGTGAATGATGGTAGTTGTTAATATAGGTTTGCAGATCATCTGCTTTGCCGTTTGCTGCAAGTGATTGTATAACATCCAGGTGTATATTGATATCATGCTTCATTTCTCGTAATGCTTCTGTAGTATTGATAAGGGTTTTATATTCCATTTCTTCCAATTCATGTAATCGCTGCTTTTCGAGCAGAGCAGTATTGACTGCTTTTGAATCCCCCAACTGATAAATATATAACAGCAAGAACAGAAAAAGAATAAGAAAAACCAGATTTACGAGCACTAATTTTGACGTAAAATCGGGATCATGAAATTGTTTTTCCGCCTCAAGCGTAATCACCATGATGTAATGACCAATTAAAATTCCTGAAATGCAAATCGCAAAGTAGGAAATCTTCTGAATTACAGATAACTGGATTTTCCTGTCTGACATACAGTGAAGCAGGAAAACAAGTACGGCTGTCAGCGCAATATATAGCAGTGAAAACGGCATTCTGAGTGCTCCACCCATCAATAAATCCGGTGAAGTAATATGCGAAAATGTCTGTGGAATGAATAATGTAATGTAATCGGCTACAAGGCAGATTACTGTATACATACTTCCCCAGAAAAAGCGGATGAGAAATGCATCATCATAAAAAATCAGAGCAAAGCCTACTTCTATAGCATATGAAATAGCCAGTATTACCATAGACGAAAAATCAGTCATATTCAGGACACATAAGATTAGCCATCGAAGAAGTAAATATATAAATTGCTTTGTTTGAATATGTGCGCAGTCTTTTTTTAAAGTAAGCTTTGACTGCATCAAAATATAGAAGAGAACTACTTCCAAAAAGTTTATGAAGTATTCCCACAAAATGTAATTTGTTTGCATAGATCAATAAATCCTTTATTTAGTATAAAAAAATGGTGATGTAATAAGTTTAGCATTGAAAACAAGGTCAAACAAGATAATATTATGTCGTTCATGTCGGTAAAACGACTGTTCATGTAAAGATGGGTTGAAATAATTTTTAGGTCTGATAAATTGAAACCATACCATGGTGAATAAAGTTGTCGGTGAGAAATGTCGTCTGGCAATTAGAGAGAGGAGTGGGATTAATAAAAAAAATTTTAAAGTAATGTGATATTTTGACACACAAAAGCGTTTATATAATAGAATGATAATTAATACATTAATTTGAAAAAAGGAAAACGAGGAGAATAGTGAACAATAAAGAATATGAAGAGGCTGTAAATCTATATATGTCAAATGTTTATAAAGTGGCTTTGAATGCTTGTAGAAATATTGCGGATGCTGAGGATATTGTACAAAATACCTATGAAAAACTATGGAAATGTAATAGAGAATTTACAGATACAGAGCATATAAAAAAATGGCTTATAAGAGTTACGATAAATGAATGTAATTCATTATTTAGAACACCTTGGATGAAACGTCGAACATCGGAAAAGGAATTGGATAAAATATCATTTTCAACACCAGAAAAATCAGATTTATATTATGCGTTGGGGGATTTGACACAAAAGGAAAGAGAAATAATTCACTTATACTATTATGAGGATTATAAGATTGGTGAAATTGCAAATGTTATGAATATGTCAGAAACGGCTATACAGACTCGATTATACAGAGCTCGGACTAAGCTAAAATGTATTCTGAAGAAAGAAGGCTGGAAATGATGAAAGAGTATAAAAAATTGTATAAAGGTGTTTTTGATGAAATATATCCGGCTGAAGATTTGAGAGAAAAGCTTAACTGTAAAAGTTTTAAGCACAAAAAATTAAAAATAAGTTGGGTAGCAATAATTATGATGTTTGTTATTGTTGGTACAGCTACAGGGATTGAGGCGGCTATGAACCATTTTTCGTTTTTAAATGTTTTTTCAAAAAAGAATGAGTCGGCATATCAGATAGAAATTGATGCTAATAGAATTAAAATAGAAGATTTAAATGGACAAATCACAGAAGTTAAGGAAATTGTAAAAAAACAGATTAATGAACATAAAAGTTACATGAATGATGATCCATGCCAGTATACGAAGTACTTTAACTCGATAGACAAGTGCATGCAATATATAGGATTTGATGAAAAGTATTATGTTATTGATGAGTCAAGTTCAGCTATATTAAATGTAAAATGCAATGAAGAAGGGGATATACTTAGCATTAGAATTGAAACTGATTATGTTATGGAAGGTAAAAATGTGCAAGTCTGGTATTATGTTTTCACGGAAAAAGAAGATGATGACAGTATATTTGAAAGTATTATAACAGATAAAATCGATTATAAAATACAGGATAAAACATTAGATGATGGTACGGTAGTACCTGTTATTATTTCAGAATCAAATATAGAGACATACTTTACTAAAGGTCATTTGACATATGCAATTAATGTTGCAAATGACAGTAAAAATATAGAAGGGGCAACAGAAATAATGAATAAAGTGTTAGATAGTTTTGAATATAAAAAGAGATAATTAAATTTATAAAGGGGTAATGTCATTATGAGATGGCATTGCCCTGGAACTAATTTTAGAAAGGAGAAAGTCATGAAAAAAAGTATTTCAGGGGTTAGTACGCTGCTTCTTATGACATTGATGTTAACTTCATGTGCAGCAGTTCCGGAATCAAAGACAGAAGATGGAGTAAATTATGCGGTAAGCGACAGTGAAAAAGCTATTGAGGAAGCAGTCAGAAATGGTCTTGAAGATAAGGCACAGTTTATAGAGAAAAATGGCGATGGCTACACATGTGTTTGTGACCTTGGCGAAGGAGACAGCACATTTCGGATAAATGCGAAGGTAACTAATTATGGTACAGATACAGTATCGAAAATAAAGGCTGAACCAGATCCATCTGCACTGGATAAGGAGCAGATTAATAAACTTCTGTTTGACGGTGCAATGGTAGAGAATACCAATACGGATACTGAGAGTACGGAAGCTGATACTGATGGGGAAGAAAACGCTGAAATGGTGGGTATGCAGTCTACACGGCAAATGCATTATTTCGGTAATGATGGAACAAAAAGGTTTGATACTATAACAGATGCAGGATTCTTTTTCATAGATGATACTTTAAGTAATCAATACAATAAAATTGATTTGAATGGAGGAATCACGGGGGATGCTGATATTTCGGATGAGTACACCAAAGAAATGGCGGTAAATGAGCTTACTGATGTGATCAGAAAAATAGCAGGAATGGATATTGCTGTATTAAGTTCGACAAGTACAACAGATGGCAATGGAAATGGATATTATCAGATTAAGTTTGTTTCAGCAATAGATGGAATTCCTTTAGCAATCAATGACAGGGATATGAATTCGGATAATATAATTGATTCCTATGGAGAAGCGCTTATAGGAAGTGATGGTATTGCGAAAATAGAAGCGACAAACCTGTTATGGAAAGGGGTTAAAGCAGATAAAAAAGAGCAGTGCTTAAAGCTGGGGGAAGTATTGTCGTTATTGGAAATGTATATATCTAACGGACAATTATCATGCAGTAAAGAGATTACTTTTTCAAAATGCGGTCTTGAGTACATGGCTAAGACAGATGACTGGACAACGGCTGAATTGATTCCAGTCTGGAGATTCTATATTCCTGCTGAACAATTGACGGAATCAGAAATGGGAGTTGTTGCGGTAAACGATGATATTCCTACAGATATTTATATAAATGCAATTGACGGTAAAATTGAGCAGATGAATTGAGTTATAAAGGAGAAAAATGACGATGTTGAAACAGGACATGATAAGAGCTTTTCGGACAAAAGGCTTTTGGGTTGCGATTATTTTTTTATCCGGGCTTTTTATTCATGCAATCAGAGCTAATACTAATCTGGATGGAAGTGTAAGTACATATGAGATAATCAGTGTGGCAATGGCACTATCAGGGTTTACACCATTTGCTGCTATTTTTCCGGCGCTGGGCTATTCGGTAGTGTTTTGCGAGGAGTACCATAGCGGATATCTGAAAATGATAACTTCTAGAATGAGCTGGAAGCGTTACGGAATTAACAGAATCATAGCGGTTGCAGTATCAGGGGGAGTTGTAATTGCATTGCCTATTATGATGGTGTGCATAATAGGATATATATTCGGTACGCATGGAATGCCACAAAATGGTCTTTTTGCTGGAACCCATATACAGTATTTGATAGAACACTATGGAGATATATACCTGCTGACAGGTAAAGTGATTCTTGGATTTTTATTTGGAGCCATGTGGGCATTGGCAGGGTTAGGATTTTCGGTCTGGTTCTGTAACAGATATGTTTCTTTGATTGCACCGTTTATACTGTATGAGGTTATGTGGATTTTACTTTATAAGATACCGGTTTTGAATCCTATTTATATGGTCAGGGGAGATGACCTTGGCTCATATTTTCTGTCCGGAGTCATGGAGATAATGTATATATTGATATCACTTGTATTTATATGGACGGGACTTAAGAGGAGAATCTACAATGAGTAAATTAAAATCGATAATAAAACTGTGTTTGTATGAATTTAAAATAGAAATACACTCCAAGAGAGTTCTGCTTGGATATCTGGTTGGAATTGTAATGATCTTAAAGCAATCAGCCGGATATCTGCTGTATTCCAATGAAATCGGATTGTCAGTAAATGTGCTTGAGCCGTTTATTATTGCGGGAAATAATTATAATACGGTGATGTTTCTGGTGCTTGGCTGGCTGCTGGTTATTTCGGAAGCACCGTTTGTGAACAGTAATTCTACTTTTCTGATGTACAGGACACAGAGAACGACGTGGAATTATGCCATGATCCTGTATATTATGGTGCAGGGGATTTTTTATTATGCGATTACTGCGGTTTCAAGTATTGTTATAAGTGTGTTTAACGGATATTTTGCAAATATATGGAGCCCGGCAATAATAAAGCTCAGTTCCGGTGGGAACAAGGTAAATGCGCTGGAGGTATATTTCCCTTATCCGCAGTTTATGAGACAGGAATCGGTATTCAGTGCATTTATTATAACGTGGTCATTGTGTCTGTTGTACGGAATAGTTCTTGCGCTGGTGCTGTATGTATTTAATCTATTTATAAATCAGATAGTTGGAGCAGTGGCAGCGTTTCTGTTTCACTTTCTGGGATATGAGCTTATGAAGGAAGGATATATGGTTATCATAAAATATTCTCTTCTTGCACGTTCGGTTCCGGTTCTACTGATCGGGAGCGAGCTGGATGCAACTCTGCCACAGTCGTATGTATTGTTTGCACTGCTTATTGTAATTTTGATATTTATATCCGGCAGAATAGTGAAATATGTGGATTTTAAAGAGATATCAAGAGGTGAAGAATAATATGAATGTGAATAAGAAACTGTCAAATATTATCTTTATGGCAGCCTTTGCATTGTTTACATGGATGTGGTCGGATAAATATGACGGAGTGATAACATTGGTTCTTGGTGGAATTGAGACGGAGAGTGACATTATTGATATCCTGGGACTTGGAAAGTGGCTGTTTTTGTTTGCGGTATATTTTCTTATCCTGAATAAGATGCTTGTGGACAATAGGAAAACGCTTCTCTTTTCATTATACAGGTATCGGGATTTTAAGTCATGGTGGAAACAGTACTTTTTTAGATTGCATATAACAATGTTTTTGTATTATCTCATAAGCTGTATTGTATGGTATGTGATAGGGGTTGTAACCGACAACAGCAGCAGTCATGCTGTAGAGATAATGATAATTTTTTACATGCATTTAGCCATGTATTTCAGTATTATAGCAGCCGCTGACCGGATATTAAACAAGAGTATTATGCCCTGCATTTTGATACTGATAGAGGGTGTGACATATATCATATCTGTGCAGTACAGACAGATTGTACTGACGTTTGGCATGTATCGGAGAATGGCGCTTATGGATAATAAGTGGTTTCAGGTTATAGTGCCGGGAATAGAATTTATTGTGTGCTGGCTGTGCTATTTTTCTGTTATCCGGTTGTGGAAAAAGGATAAACTTGAATTGCTGTGATAGTTTAAGGAGGTTGATAGAATGAGTGAAATTGTTAAAGTTGAGAATGTTACTAAGTACTTTAAACAGGAAAAAGTATTGGATGATGTTAATATGAATCTGGAAACCGGTCATATTTATGGAATAGTAGGAAAAAACGGTGCAGGAAAGACGGTGCTTTTCAAAATAATTGCCGGATTTATCAAGCCGTCTTCAGGAAAAGTGACTGTTGCAGGGAAAATAATCGGAGTTGACAGGGATTTCCCTGATAGTCTTGGATTGATTATTGAAACTCCGGGATTTCTCTCCCAATATAATGCATATCAAAATCTGCTTTATTTAGCAAATATAAATAATAAGATTTCAAAGGAAGATATTAAGGAATCTATCCGAATGGTTGGATTAGATCCTGATAGCAATAAGAAAGTCGGAAAGTTTTCGCTTGGAATGAGACAGCGTCTGGGAATTGCACAGGCGATTATGGAAAATCCGAACCTGATAATTTTGGACGAGCCTATGAATGGGCTTGATAAAAAAGGAATAGAAGACGTAAAAGAACTTCTTTTAAAATTGAAAGGCGATGGAAAAACAATTTTAATGGCAAGCCATTATGCGGAAGACATGGAAATTTGTGATGAAGTTTTCCAGATGGAAGACGGCAAATTGGGTGACATGAAATAAAATGGTAAAACTGCACAAAAAATAATTGAAAATTTGTGCATGTTTGTTAACACTTTCAGAGGCCAAGGTGATACTATAATAACCGTAAAAACCCCCCAATACATTATATATTTTTTACTATCCCCATAGTAAAATACCTTCTCCTAAAAGACAGCAGAACGATGGCTGTCTTTTTTTGCTCTAATTTAAAAAAAGACAGCCAAATATTTATTATCAATTATTCTTTTGCAAAGTCGAAATTCTACAGTTGAAATGCTAAAATTACATTATAAAAAAACACCATTAGATTTATACCGTCAGATTTATATTGCTTCCTGCCCGCAGTGATGTGTAGTAATCATCATATGACGAGCTGCTCATCTGGCGTGAGACACGATACAGACTGCTTGTGAAGTCATTGTCATTTCCGAACAGAGAATTAAGAGTGTCTGCGTCGGCCTTTTTGACAAGCTCCTCATTAGCTTTCAGAGTACCGTCCTTGTTTATTGTGATGCCAATGTCCTCAAGCTCGTCGGTGTATTTGCCTGCTAGCTTTTTGAGCTGCTTGGCATAACGCTTCATGGAGTTTGAACTGCTGTTTGAGGCGGAATCAATGGAATTATTGTATGTGTCAACAAGAGCCATGACTGTTTGGCGGATGTTATCTGTATTTTCGTCGTCCGAATACTTGTAGTTCTTTAATTTTTTAGCTGCGCGGTGCAGGGCGGTTGAATCATCGTAAGCGAGCTCTGTAATACTATATTCTTTGCGTTTGGATGATTTCATGGCATCGCGGTTGTTTGAATAAAAATTTCTCATAAAATATGTTGCTGAAAGATTTGTTGCTGAACTTACTCGTGTACTCATGTTAATCCTCTTTATATTTTTAAATTTTAAAGTTTAAAATAATTGAGTTATAACTGCGATTTTAGGTTTTATTTTGAACGTATAATCGCACTTAAATATTTGTTATAAATATTTTATCGGATATTTGCACGAAAAAGTTTACTTATGCGATCAAAAGAAGTAAAATACAAAGGAATGCGTAGAATAAGAAAAACGCGATTATGCAATCAAAATGCTACCAAGCAAAGAGTAACAGAACATAATGTAAAAAGCATAATGTACTAAAACAAAATGTAACAAACATAAAGTTAAAAAAAATGCAACAAACATAATGTAACCAAAGGAGGATATGGGGCATGAGTAAAAAAGCTTTCGGTACAACATCAAAAGGAGTGGAGGCATCGCTTTACGAAATCAGCAATGGCGGTGGATTGAGAGTACTTTTGACAGACTATGGCGCTTCAGTTGTATCTATTTTTGTAAAGGACAGGGATGGCAATGAGAGAGATGTCATTTTAGGATATGACAATGTGAAGTCATACGAGAAGGAGTATAGCTATTTTGGTGCTACTGTCGGCAGATATGCAAACAGGATATCTGATGCAAAGATTAATATTGATGGAGTGGAATACAAGCTTGAGGCTAATGACAATGAGAACAGTCTTCACAGTGGCTCAAATGGTTTTTCTAAGCGCTTCTGGACTGTTAAGGAGCAGAAGGCAGATGAGATTACCTTTGAGATAAAGGATGCAGATTTGGAGCAGGGCTTCCCGGGAAATGCAGTCGTTGATGTGACATTTAAGGTGACAGGGGAAAATGCTCTCGCTATTATATACAATGCAAAGGCAGATAAGACAACTACCTTTAATATGACAAACCATAGCTATTTCAATCTGAATGGTCATGCATCAGGAAGCGTATACACTCACACATTGCAGATAAATGCTGAGCATTATACACCTGTAAAGGATTCCAAGGCTATTCCTACAGGTGAGATTGCACCGGTTGAGGGTACACCATTTGATTTTACAGAGGCTAAGCCAATCGGAAGAGATATCGAGGCAAATGATACACAGCTTCACTATGGAAGCGGATATGATCACAATTTTGCAATAGACAAGACAGCTCCGGGAGTAGAAAAGGTCGCAACAGCATACTCACCTGAGAGTGGTATACAGATGGAGGTATACACAGACTGTGTCGGAATCCAGCTTTATACTGCCAACTTTATCGTGGGACAGGAAGGCAAGGGCGGAGTCAAATACAATAACCGCGATGCATTCTGCCTCGAGACACAGTTCTATCCAAACTCAATAAATGAGACCAATTTCAGTACACCTGTTACAAAGGCAGGCGATACATACCACACAGAGACTGCTTACAAATTTTCTGTGAGATAAAAGAGATATAGAATAGTTAAAGCCCACCATATTGATGAAATTTATCATTAATATGGTGGGCTTTCTTAAGCTTTGTTTAATCAAACGCTGATACAGTGGTTTTATTTCCGAAAATGTGGTATATATATTTATGTATATATTTATGTGTATATTTATATGTACATTTATATGTATATTTATATGTATGAAATACATTGATAAATACAGATAATTATTGAGACGACTTCGCACACGCAAACCTGCATTACCGCTGGCATATGGTGTGTTCAGAAGAAATATATGAACTGCCACAAGGTTCCATTAAACCTTGGTAACGATAGAAAGTAGATTGATATAACAGACTATCCGGATGCATTTTTTGTGGCTGACTTCATATATTTCTGAGGAATATACCATATGCCGGCGCACCCTCACAGCCTGCAGGTGCGAAGTCCCCCAAAAAAAGCGAATAAATATATATCACAGAGGAAACAAACCATGAAAATAGTATTTTTAGATTCCAAAACAATTGGTGACGACATCGACCTTTCCGAATATGACAAGCTCGGAGAGGTTGTCAAATATGATTTTTCGACAACAGAGGAAGCAGCGGAGCGCACAAGAGATGCTTATGTGATTGTTTTAAATAAGGTCGAGGTAAATGAAAAATCTATAGGACAGGCAAAAAATTTAAAGCTCGTATGTGTGACTGCAACAGGCACAAACAATCTGGATAAAGAATATCTGGCAAAAAGAGGCATTGAATGGAGAAATGTCGCAGGGTATTCTACAGAGACCGTGGCGCAGCATACGTTTGCACTGCTATTTTACCTGCTTGAGAAGCTGAGATATTATGATGATTATGTGAAGAGCGAGAAATATGTGGGTGATACGTCGTTTACGCATTTTTCCAATGTGTTTCACCAGATTAGCGGTATGACCTGGGGCATCGTGGGGCTTGGAAATATCGGAAGACGCGTGGCTGATATCGCAAAGGCTTTTGGGTGCCATGTGGTTTATTATTCTACCTCAGGAAGAAATTTACAGCCGGGCTACGAGAGGGTGGATTTTGATACTCTGCTTGCCACGTCTGATATCGTGTCGGTGCATGCACCGCTCACGGATGACACACTTGGTCTGATGGACAAGGCTGCATTTGAAAAGATGAAAAAATCTGCGATATTTTTAAATCTTGGCAGAGGACCTATAGTGAATGAAGCGGATCTGGCACAGGCGCTTATGGATGGAGAGCTGGCGGCGGCAGGTCTTGATGTGCTGGCGCAGGAGCCTATGAGTGAGGACAATCCGCTCCGTGCGATAAAGGATTCAAACAAGCTGATTATCACACCGCATATTGCGTGGGCAAGCGTTGAGGCAAGAACAAATCTGATGCACATTATATACAGTCAAATTGAGGACTTCTTTGCTAATTAGGAAATATTTTTAAAATCAAATCGCAACATTTAGAGGAAGCATTTAGAGGAAGCATTAAGAAGCAACATTAAGAAGCAATATTAAGAGGCAACATTAAGAGGCAGAAATGAGCATCAAATTTGAGATAACAAAACAAAACAACATACATTTTGGAATTGCAGCAGTGGCGGCCGCGCTGGTAGGTTACTTTACATCGGCAAGCTGGTGGGTGATTCTTTTGTTTGCGGCAGCATATTTTGGGCTTGTAAATGTGAAGCTTGAGCTTCCGGTGAAGCTGTCGTGGCTTTGGGCTGCGATACTGCTTGTCATCGGAGCGATACTATCTGTTTTTTCGGTGCAGTATGTGCTGCTGACGGATGAGGACTTTGTGAAAACCACCGATATGGTATGCGTGGTGAATGTGGTTCTGGCGCTTGCCATATATCTGGTGATACTTTTTATCACAAATAACACGAGGCTGACATGTACCATAGCATCAATTGCCATACTCGCGTTTGGATTTATAGATTACTTTGTCTATGAATTTCGTGGCAATGAGTTTACGTATGCGGATTTGAAGTCAGCGGGAACAGGACTTTCCGTCGTGACAAAATACAAATTCGTCATAGACTACAAGTTTTTGTATGTGATTCTGGCGGCTGTTTTGTATATAGTGCTGGTAAGGCGCATAGAAGTGCAGTTCGAGTCGGCTATCCATATGAGAATTATTTCGATTCTTCTCACAATAATATGCGTGCTGTATGTCATCATGAATTCCATGTCACTGAACACCGAGACCTGGGAGAAAAAGGGCACGTACAGAAACGGCTATCTGCTGAACTTTGTGCTCGGCATAAGGGACAGCTTTGTGAAGGCACCTGATGGCTACAGCAAGGCAGCAGTTGACAAGATAGCAGGCAATTTCAAGGAAACGGACAGCTCATATTCGCAGTCTGATGCGAAAAATCCGACAATCATTGTTATCATGAATGAGTCGTTTGCGGATTTGTCGGTGGTGGGAGATTTTGAGACCAACACGCAGGTCACACCGTTTATGGATTCTCTGAGTGAAAATACGCTTAAAGGCTATGCTCTTTCGTCCGTGTACGGTGCGAAGACGCCAAACTCTGAGTGGGAGTTTGAGACAGGAAACTCGATGGCATTTCTGCCGGACGGCTCGGTGGTTTATCAGCAGTATATAAATGATGACCCGACATCCATAGTTTCAAACCTGAAGAATATCGGCTATACGACGGTTGCGATGCATCCGTACTATGCGACAGGCTGGAGCAGGAACAAGGTTTATCCGCATCTGGGCTATGATGAGACTTACTTTATAGATGATTTTGACCAGACAAAGATACTCAGGGAATATATCACTGACCAGGAGCTCTATGATAAGATTATTGACCGCTACGAGAAAAAGAGCGATGACGAGAAGCTTTACATCATGGGAGTCACGATGCAAAACCACGGTGGCTACGGTGAGAGATATGACAACTTCAACCAGGAGGTTTACAAGGTTGGACCATCATACACCGATGCGAACCAGTATCTGTCACTTTTGAATGAGAGTGACAAGGCACTAGAAAATCTCATCACATACTTTAAGGGTGTGGATGATCCGGTAGAGATTGTGTTTTTTGGAGACCACCAGCCGGGATTATGCAATGATTTTATCAAGCTCTTAAATGGCAAGGGCAATTCCGGACTTACGGAGCAGGAGCTTGAGAATCTGTACAAGGTGCCGTTTTTCATATGGACCAATTACGAGACGGATGCACAGAAAGTTGATGTGACGAGCCTCAACTACCTGTCCACACTGACGCTTGAGAGAGCCAACATAGATCTGCCGGCATACAACCGGTTCCTCGCAGAGCTGATGGAGAAGATTCCGGCCATAAATTCAAGGGGCTATTATTCGAAAAAGAATGAGTGTTTTATGCATGTGGATGACGCAACAGGAGACGAGGCAAAATGGATAAAGGCATACAATATCCTGCAGTACAATTCGATGTTTGACGAGAAGGACAGAAGCTCGCTGCTGTTTCCGTACCTGAAATAATGTTATGATTTGAAGCAGCCATAAATACACATATGAGAAAATGAATTAATATAACTATTCAGGGAGCTAATAATGAAGCTAAGTGATTTATTACAATTTGATAACATAATTGTGCAATGTCATGATAATCCGGACGCAGATGCACTGGCAAGCGGCTTTGGAGTCTATGAATACCTGAGGATGAATGGAAAAAGTCCCAGACTTGTATACGGAGGCAGGAATATTATACACAAGAGCAATCTGGTGCTTATGGTAGACAGTCTTGGCATACCGATAGAGCATGTGGATTTTTTAGACAATCCGCAGCTGCTTGTGACTGTCGATTGTCAGTACGGTGGTGGGAATGTCACATTTTTCAAGGCAGAAAATGTGGCTGTCATAGATCACCACAGAGTATCGGGAGAGCTTCCTGCTATGAACCGTGTCATGAGCTATATGGGCTCATGTGCGACAATTGTGTGGGATATGCTGCGTGAGGAGGGCGTAGAGATAAATCGAAACCTGGCAACAGCACTGTATTATGGACTTTACACCGACACCGGAGAATTTACCGAGATAACACATTCGCTTGATAGGGACCTGCGCGATGAGGCGGATTTTGACAACACTATAGTGGCCAAATTCCGAAATGCCAACATGTCACTTGAGGAGCTGGACATAGCCGCAACAGCATTGCTGGGGCGCGATTATATAGAGGAATATCGTCTGGCGATCGTAAAGGCAGGGGCATGTGACCCGAATGTACTCGGCATCATAAGCGATTTTGTGCTGGAGGTGGATGCTATTGACATATGTATGGTATTTTCAGTGATTAAGAATGGAGTGAAGCTTTCGTTTAGAAGCTGCATAAAAGAGGTGAGCGCAAGCGAAATGGCGCAGGAAGTGTGCAGGGACATAGGCTCCGGCGGAGGACATTATTACAAGGCCGGTGGATTTATTCCGATGGATCTGCTGATAGACAGCTATAATGTCTACTGCAGAGAAAAAGACTTGACACCAAGATTTCAGTACAGCAGCGATGGTACACACAAACGTCCTTCGGATTCTGCAATCAAATCTTTTTTGGAAGAGAGGATTTTTGATTATTTAAACGATACAAAGATAATTTACGGAGAAGATTTTGATACGAGTGGCTTCAAAAAAGTGGATTATAAGAAACGCCCGATACCGATGGGATATATCATTGCAAAGGATATACTGCCTGTGGGCTGCTGCATGGGAGTGCGGACAGCTAAGGGGGATATCTCCACACCTGTTGGTGAGGATACGGTGGTCATAATAGGAGAAGACGGCAGTGTACGGATTTTAAATCTGGACAGGCTGAACAAAAGCTTCAGGATATACAAGGACTGGCGGTTTACTGTGAAACAGACAGATTATGTCCCGAAGTTCAAGAATAAGGATACGGAGACTATAGTGGATGGAATGGCACATGCCAGAGTGTGCATACCTGTTGAGGAGGATTTTTCAAGGGCATTTGTGCTAAAGCACAAGGTAAAGCTATTTAAGAATAAGGATGACAGCAGTTATATATCAGGCAGACCTGGAGATATTATGGTTCTGCCAAATGATGATAGGAATGAGGCATATATGATAAGCAAGACAGAATTTGAAAAGACACATATAGCAAAGGGTGAGGAGGAAAACCGTAAAAAAGCGGTCGTTTTCGACCTTGATGGAACACTTCTCTATACACTTGAGGATTTAAAAAATGCAACAAACTATGCATTAAAACAAAATGGCATGCCGGAGCGTACACTCGACGAGGTGCGCAGATTTGTGGGAAACGGTGTAAAGCTTCTGATGGAGCGCGCAGTGCCGGACGGAGCAGACAATCCAAAGTTTGAAAAGACATTTTCGGATTTCAAGGAATATTATGAGGCTCATTGCAATGACAATACAGCACCTTATGATGGAATCATGGAGCTTTTAAAGGAGCTTAAATTAAACGGTATAAAGCTTGCTATTGTTTCAAACAAGCTTGACCCGGCGGTAAAGGAGCTCAATCAGCTCTATTTCAAGGAGTATATGACATCGGCAGTCGGCGAGATGGAGGAGGAAGGCATCCGCAAAAAGCCGGCACCTGATATGGTGCAGAAGGCACTAAAGGAGCTTGGAGTGACACAGGATGAGGCAATCTATGTGGGGGATTCTGATGTGGATATCGCCACAGCGAAAAACTCAGGTCTGGAGTGCGTATCTGTCACATGGGGCTTCAGGGATGTAGAGTTTTTGAAGGAGCATGGTGCAACAAATCTGATAGATGAACCGGTCGAATTGTTAAATTACGTATAATCAGGAGAACTTTGATTTATGCTTTCAGAAAAGGGACTATTGATAATTGAAAAGCTGGCAGAGCACAACAATGAGCTTGTCACATCAAAGGCTCTTGCTGCGTCCACAGGTATGTCAGAGCGAAGTGTGAAGACATATCTGAAGGAGGTGGCTGATTTTTGTGAGCAAAACTCTATGACGCTCGACAGAAAGCCGGGTAAAGGCATGAAGCCGTGCTTTAGTGATGCGCAGATAGGAAAGATTCTGGATGTGGCAGGGCGGAAATCGGCAGCAGTATCGCAGAAGAAGCGACAGAACTACATATCGTATATTCTGCTAAGCGGCTGGGATACATACACGTATGCGCTTTTTTCAGAGGAGTTAAACGTCAGCAAAAATGTCATCATGGATGATATAAATGAGCTTGACGCAGAGCTTCTGCTTTATGGCATTAAGGTGCACAGAACGGCGGGCTACGGAATATATGCGACAGGCAGTGAGTTTGATATCAGAAAAGCCATGAGGCATTTCTGCAGATATCCAATCAGTGATAAGCAAGTTATCAAGACTGATGACCACAGGCTTTCAAGACGCGCTGCCGAGGTGATAGCCAATAATTTCAGAAGTGTAAATCTGTCGATGGCGGTTGACATGATACATCATGTGGAGAGACGCTTTGATATCATCTTTACGGATTACACATTTCAGATGCTGGCAGAGTACATAGCCATTGCACTTTTCAGGGTGGATGTTGAGAAAGAGCTGAAATCGGATGAGTTAGATTTGTCGAATCGAATGTGTGATGATGCAAGTGATGGGGATGCGGGCACCGAAACAGAGCAGCAGGTACAGAAAAATGGATTCATAATGACAGAGCATGAGAACATGGCAAAGGAGGCAGCAGGCTTTCTGGACAGACATCACGGCATCAGCCTCTCACAGCCTGAAATCATGTATCTGGCAATGCTTTTTTCCTGTGCCGAGGGACAAAACCGTGTTGTTATGTCCTGTGAGGAGGCGCTTAGCATAGAGGATGAGATGATAGTGTATCTGTCAAATCTTCTCGCTGCCAATCTGATTGAAAATGAGCTTCTACGTGAGAGCATGCGTAGCTTTTTGCCGGGCTCCATTGCGAGGACTCATTTTGGCATAGAGATAGACAATCCGTTTCTTTCCGATATCACACAATCGTATGCCAGTCTCTTTACGGTATGCTTTACAGTATCGAGATACTACGAAAAGTACACAGGCGCCATGCCGAGCGAGAATGAGATAGCATTTATTGCCTTGCAGGTGGGCGGAGCCTTGCACAGAAATCCTATGACAGTGCGGGCAGTGTTAATCGGTGCAGCAGGCTATGCGACCGGCAGCATAATAGCGGGCAAAATAGAAAACAGAGTGCCGGATGTAAGGATAGTAAGCATTTTGTCGTCAGACCGCATAGAGCATATTGACGAGTATGACTGCGACCTCATACTCTCGACCATAGACACACAGGCAGATATCCACAAGGATATGAGATTTCTGTATGTTTCTCCACTAATCAGTGCGCAGGATGAGAAAAATATCAGAAACAAGTGCTTTGAGCTCATGACCGGCCAGAGCGCGGAGGTCAGCGAGTTTTCACATATGCTGTCGGAGGAATTTATCATATTTGAGAAAAAGGCGAAAAACCGCAAGGATGTTTTAAAGCGTGCGTGCCAGCTTCTTATAAACAAAGGAATAGTGCAGAGCGAGTTTGCGAGGGATGTACTGGAGCGTGAGAAGGTGGAGGCAACCGCCGTGGGCTGCAATATAGCCATACCGCACGGAAAGCCTGAGCATGTAAACCGCTGCCAGATACTTGTTATACGTCTCGACAAGCCGATAGAGTGGGGCGAGAGGATGGCAGACATGATATTTCTGCTTGCGATAAATTTTGACAGTGTCAACACGACAAAGGCATTTTTCCATGATTTCACGAAGCTTCTGAATGAAAATGGAGCGACTGACAGGCTCAGGGAGGCTGCTTCACCTCATGAGCTTTGTGCAGCTATCCGGAAAGAGCTGGGGTGGAACTGAATATCACATTAATACAAAATTGCACCAGAGATGGTGCAATTTTGCATTTTGGGGAATATTGAAAAAACTCATACCGCACAGTACAATAAAACCATAGAAAGCAACGGACATATGACAGGCTGATGAATAGCAAAGGGCGATACAGTTAATCATATGTGTGAGCGAAATAAACAAACCAATAATTTTAAATTCAGGAGGACAAAACTATGGTAAGCAAGACAATGGTAGTAAAAGCAGCAGAGGGACTTCATATGAGACCTGCAGGAGTTATCGCAAGAGAGGCAGGCAAGTTTGATTCAGACGTAACAATCGTATTCGGCGATAAGAGAATCAACGCAAAGAGCCTTGTAAACATCATCGCAGCATGCATCAAGAAGGATGCAGAGATTACATTCGAGTGTGAGGGAGCTGACGAGGAAGCAGCACTTGCAAAGATGGAAGAGCTCGAGGCAGACAACTTCGGAGATTAATCAACAAGCAAAGTCAATCGGAGGTGTGATATGTACAAAGGAATCGCCGGCTCAGAAGGAATCGGAATCGGAAATGTGGTCATTATCGAAGAGCATGAGATAGTGATTGAGAATAAGAAAATTACAGATACAGACGCTGAAATCGCACGTCTCCAGGGAGCCATTGAGAAATTTGTAAATGATACAAACGCCATGGCAGACAGAATGGAAAAGACAGTCGGAGCAAAGGATGCGGATATCCTTCGCGGACATATCCAGATGCTTCAGGATCCGACCATCGAGGAGCAGATTACAGCGCTCATAGTAAGTGAGAAAATCACGGCAGAGAAGGCACTCGACCAGGTGCTTGAGCAGACAGCAGAGATATTTGCACAGATACCTGATGAGCTTTTGCAGCAGAGAGCAACAGATTTCAGGGATATCAAAGCCAGAATCCTTAAGATTCTGCTTGGAATCGAGGACTACGATATCTCAGCAGCTCCGGCAGGCACAGTGCTCGTGGCACATGACCTGACACCATCCATGACAGCAGGTATCGTGGCAGAGAATATCGCAGGAATACTCACAGAGGTGGGCGGCAGAACCTCCCATTCAGCAATACTTGCAAGAGCTATGGAAATCCCGGCAGTTCTCAGTATTGACGGAATCTGCACATCTGTCAAAAATGGTGACAGAGTGGTACTCAACGGAACAAGCGGAGAGGCAATCGTAAACCCTGACGCTGAGACAGAGCAGAAATTCGCTGAGATGCTTGAGGAATACAAAAAAGAGAAAGAGCTCTTAAAGAAATTTGCGGGTGTGCCGACAGTATCAGCAGACGGCACAAAGGTAGAGCTTGTATGCAATATCGGAAAGCCAGAGGACGCAAAGAAGGCTGTAGAGTGTGACGGAGAGGGAATAGGACTTTTCCGTACAGAGTTCCTTTTCATGGACAGAGACACAATTCCTACAGAGGAAGAGCAGTTTGAGGCGTACAAATCAGTAGCAGAGACAATGAAGGGCAAGCCTGTCATCATCCGTACACTCGATATCGGAGGAGACAAGGAAATCCCATATCTGGGCCTTGAGAAAGAGGACAACCCATTCTTAGGTTACAGAGCTATCAGATTCTGTCTCCAGAGAACAGATATCTACAATACACAGCTTCGTGCACTTGTGAGAGCCAGTGCATTCGGCAGGATAAAGATAATGGTTCCGCTTGTGACAGGCGTAGATGAGCTTCGCAGTGTAAAGGCAATGGTAGCTGACATCATGAAAGAGCTTGATGCAGAGGGTATTGCATACAACAAGAACCTCGAAATCGGTATCATGATGGAGACACCGGCAGCCTGCATGATGGCGGATGTGCTTGCAAAAGAGGCAGCCTTCTTCAGTATCGGAACAAACGACCTGACAGGCTACACAATGGCAGTAGACCGTGGAAACTCAAAGGTAGCATACCTTTATTCAGCCTTCAATCCGGCAGTGCTTCGCGCAATCAAGCGTATCATCGAGTGCGGTAAGAAAGAGGGAATCATGGTAGGCATGTGTGGAGAGGCAGCAGCAGATCCAAAGCTCATTCCGCTGTTACTCGCATTCGGACTCGACGAGTTCTCAGTGAGTGCCACAAGTGTGCTTAAGACCAGAAAGACCATCGCAGACTGCAGCATGGCAGAGTGCAAGGCATTGGCAGACAAGGTAATGGCATGTGCTACAGAGGCAGAGGTACAGGCTGTGCTTGCACAGCAGTAGATGCTAAATCCAAACAAGTATAAAAGTTAGTAAAAAAGTATAAATAAGAGTAAAATATAAAAGTATAACATTGAAATTTATTATAAAGACGGCTGAACCGGTGGGGACCGGGGCGGCCGTCTTTTTTGTGCACGCGAAATGAAAGATGAATATTTAGTCATTTACGATTTAGTTATTTACGATTAACTAAATTACGATTGACTAAATTGTATATAAGTAATAAAATATGATGTATAGAGATGGAGGGAGAAGAGCTATGTTTATAGGAAGAGAAAAAGAGCTTGCAACTTTAAATGGATTATATAATTCGGATAAATTTGAATTCGCAGTAATCTACGGCAGACGCAGAGTGGGAAAGACAGCTCTCATAAGCCATTTTATACAGGATAAAAAAGCAATATATTTTATGGGAGTAGAGAGCAACGAAAAGCAGAATCTGGAGAACTTTAGTCAGGCAATCATGGAATATGCTTCAGGAATAATGCCGGGGACTTCATTTGTGTCATTTCAGGCTGCAATAGAATATGTATTTAAATTATGTGAAAATGAAAGACTGGTGCTTGTCATAGACGAGTATCCATATGTGGCAAAAGCTTCGAAAAGCATGGCTTCAACCTTGCAGATGCTTATTGATAAAAATAAAGATAATTGTAAAATGATGCTTATATTATGTGGCTCATCTATGTCTTACATGGAAGATAATGTGCTGGCGTATAAGGCACCTTTGTATGGCAGAAGAACTGCCCAGATGAAAATACTTCCGTTTGATTTTGAGGATAGCTGCAAATATTTCAACGGATTTTCAGCAGAGGATATGGCTCTGATATATGGTATTGTTGGTGGTACTCCGCAATATCTTTTACAGATGAATGACAGCATAAGTGTAGAGGACAATATAAAAAATGTGTTCCTCAACCCCGCATCAGCAATCTTCGAGGAACCTGAAAATCTGTTAAAGCAGGAAGTCCGTGAACCTGCTGTATATAATGCAATAATAACAGCAGTAGCAACAGGCAGCTCCCGTATGTCGGAAATCGCAACCAAGATAGGCGAAACGACAAGTGTATGCTCACAGTATATGAAAAATCTGATTAATCTTGGCTTAATACGGAAAGAAACTCCATATGGCGAAAAGGAGTCCAGAAAATCAATATATGCAATAGCTGATAATATGTTTAGATTCTGGTATCGGTTTATATCTGATAATAATTCTATCATTAGCAGAGGTGCAACAGAACTTGCGTATAAAAGAATTGCTCCAAATCTGTCAGATTATATGGGCAGGACATTTGAAGAAATATGTATGCAGTATCTGTGGAAATTATTGATTAATGGAGAAGCACCTGTGGAATTTAATGATCTTGGACGATGGTGGGGGACAGATCCACAAGAGAGAATACAGACAGAAATTGATATAATGGGTGATCAGGATAAAAGCACTGCATTGTTTGGAGAATGTAAGTGGATAAATGAAAATGTGGATGTAAAAGTGCTCGAAAAGCTGAAGAAGAGAAGCACATTATTTAGATATGAGAATGTCCATTTGTTTTTATTCGCGAAAAAAGGATTTACCCAAGGGTGCATTGAGGAAGCAGGAAAAATGGGAAATGTATCGCTGGTGACATATGATCAGATATATGGGTATTTTAAATAAAAAGTATTTGTAGACGGTGTTCGTGAAGAGAACCGCGCTGAGTGGCGTACAGAGGGCAAAGTTAATGGAAGAGCACAGTATAGTGGTTTTTTGTATAGGAAATGAGTGGAGTGTAAAAAACTTAAGAATTCTTTAGATTTACTTAAGCGTTTTCTTAAGATTTTGCATATAGAATAAGTTTATAGGCGTCTATAAGAAACTTTTAATAATGGATAAGTAATTGCGAAATAAGTTTACAGGCATGGTTGAACATTTAGCAGTTATATAATGTTTTACAAACACCAAGATGAGATTAAAATGGAAAAGGAGATTCTTATGGAAAAATTCAGACATTTATTTTTAATTATCGCTACTTGTTTCTTTGGGGTGATGATAGCGAATATGGATGTATACGCTAATACATTGGATGAGGTATCTACAAAAAAAGTAACTATTTGGAGGGATACTTCTTCGGAAATGTTGCCAAAAATGATTGATGAAATATTTGATGATGAGAATGTGGTTGAAATTGATGTTATTGATCCTAAGTTATATTTAAAAAAAGATTTGAACATTTTTTACCCGATAAGTACTACTTCATATACTCGTTACGAAGCTCGTGGTTCTAAGGCAAATGGAACGTCAGTTGGAACAACATTAATTTATGCTGCAAGTGGAGAACCAGGAATGACGTTGCACATATCTGCTACAAAAAGTGTAGCAAATGGTTATAGTTGTAGTTATTCTATTAGTTCAAAACAAATCTCATCAGTAGTAGGATTTAGTGTTACAGGAACATCTAGTGTTACTATTGGAAGTGATTATACTGTTCCTAAAACTGCCAATGGAAAAAAAGTCTCTAGTGTGAAAATTTCTGCATATCCTTTATATCAGAATTATGTTTATTCAGTAGATAAGGTGACGAGTAATAGAGGATTAACATTTAGGACTAAAAATGTCGGAACAGGTACAGCTAGAAAGGCAGTGGGATATTCGTTTAAGAGAACATTCTATTATTGATGGGAGAAATGAGATATGAACAAAAAAAGTGTAGCTAAAGAATGTATTAATGTAATATTACTGCTAATAAATATTAAAATACCATCAATAGTTTATGACTATTATTTTAAATACTCTGAAGGTCCCTATTTACAAATTGCAGTGATTGTAGAATATAGTTTGACTTGTATAGCGTGGATGATATTGATATTGTATATAATAAAAGTTTTAAATTTAAAGAAATGACTATGTTATTATTCTAGATGTTGATACAGTATAGAACAAAGCAAAATGGTAAATGGTCAAGTTGGGGGAAGCCTGGCATTTATAGCAAGAAGTATCAAACGGTTAGAATAAAGCCGGCACTGATTAAACAATAAAAAAGGGGAAAGTATGTAGTGGAAAAAAATAGAAAACAGATTATTATCTGCGCAGCGATTGTCACTTGTGTCTGTGTAATCAGTGTATTAATTACATATAACATATTACAACAAAAAAATCATCTGACAGTGGAACTCTATTATGGAACTTTTGATTTTTCAGAGTATCAAAATGTTAGGAGTACCAATAAATTAGCCATTATACATGATAACGATGAAAAACAGGGTGAATATGAAATGGAGATAGAGAATACTGATAAGGTTGAAACGGGAATCTGGAAATGGAACGATGATGGTTATATTATCTTGTATCAGGATGATAAAGTAGTTGCAAATCTAGTGTATATGAATGGTGAATATCTTTTCTTTGATGCCGATGTTGAAATCCAAAAACTTAAAAGGATATCTGAAACGGCTATAGTAAAATAATTGAATTAGATTAAAAAAGTTGTGGTTACAGGAGAGGGACAAACTGTGTTTGCAAATGAACAAAATGAAAGTAATTCAAGTATAGAAGCAGATATAAATACGAATTAGGTGATTATGTATGAAAATTGTATTTAATAAAAGCATAGATAAAATTGACAGGACAGATTTTGGGATACGGTATATTATTTTGCTTATAGTTGACTTTATTGTGAATTTTGTATTGGCAATGATTCAACTTAGTTTACATACTGATTTTACAAGTATTTCAGGTATAATAATTATTATGATAATATATAATTTACTTGCATTTATATGTTTCTATGAATTGGGGAAAAAGCGATTTAATGATGCGGGATTGCCAACTCTATTATGGATAATTTCTATTGTTTTGTCTTTTTGTGCAATCGGCATAGGAATACAATTATATGGTTTTTGTGCAAAGAGCAAACAGGATATAAGAAGAATCAGTAATTAATCCGGTGAAAAATATACAAATAAAATAAGACCTTTAGATGCGTATAATGTAATTTTAATAATATATTAATGTCTAAAGGTCTTATTTAAATTTCATAAATCTTTAGAATTCTTCAGAAATTTAATCGTTTCTATGTGATACAATATAATAGAATAATAATTTATGTGGAGGAAATTTTTATGAAAAAACAAATGATAACTTTAGCAATGACAATGTTAATTGGAACTACAAGTGTGTTTGGAGGTGCAACATCGGTACAGGCAGCACCAATACAAGATAATATATCTTATTGTGAAATAACGCAGGAAGTATCAGAGGATGTACAAGATAGTGCAAGAGGAATTTTTAGTGTGTATTATCAGGTAATAGTTGATAACACAGCTATTAAGGAAAAACCCAAAAGTTCATCAAAAACTATCGGAACAGCATATAAAGGTAAGCAATATAAAAAAGCAGGTGAGACAGAAAAATGGATTAAAATAAAGTACAGCGATAATTATGGATATATAATTAAATCAGCTTTAAAAAAGGTATAGGAGCATATAATGGACAAAATTCTTGTTGTTGAGGATGATAAAACAGTATACAGTGGCATAAAAAAGCTTCTCGAATTGCAGCATTATAGTGTGGTAATTGCACAAAACGGTATGGAGGCTTTAGAAAAAATAGATGAATCGTTCAGCCTTGTAATAATGGATATAATGATGCCGCAGTTGGACGGCATTGAAACCTGCAGGAGAATGCGTGAAAGACACAGTGTTCCGATATTGTTTTTATCAGCAAAATCGGAAGAGCTGGATAAGCTGGAAGGACTTGAAGTGGGCGGTGACGATTACATGACTAAGCCATTTTCGAACATGGAGCTTATTTCAAAGGTTAAAGCTCTTATCAGACGATATCGGGTATATGACAGCGGAAGTGCAAATTGCACAAACAAGGATGAATCTATAGAGACAGATGGACTTAAACTGTTTACGAATCGAAACAAGGTTGAGTTTAATGATAATGAGATAAAATTAACCGGAAAAGAATATGAGATACTAAAATTGCTGATGAAAAATCCGGACCGGATATATACGATTGAGATGATATACGAGATGGTGTGGGATGAGGTTTTTACATATAATGCAAAGAATACTGTTATGGTACATATTAAAAATCTAAGGAATAAGCTTATAAAAGCGTGTGGTGATGCATGCATACACACAGAATGGGGAAGAGGATACCGTTTTGAGAGATGATTTAAAGAGGGTAAAGAAAAAGCTGTCTTTGACATTTGCAATTGCGATTATAGGGACATGTGCCGTTTTTGGACTATTATACTATCTGGGAATTGATTTGTTGAGCTATTATATTGAAGCTGGATCTTGTATGATATACTATAATGAAAAGCCATATATAGACGAGTTTCAACAATATGTATCTGATAATGATATAAGTACTACAGATGTCGAGCAATATGATGAATGGATGTCGGAGCATGATGTTGCGTTTTATAGTGTTCAGGAAATGGGGAAGGTAATATACAATAAATCAAATGTAGATAAGCTTATATCTCCGGCTAAAAATATGTATGATTACCGATTTACAGGAAGCTATGAGCTGCCTGTCCAGTTCTCCAATATTGAGGCGGAAGTATTTATATATACAGGATTTACGGAAAAATATTATATTGCTTTTATGATTTTTGATGTGGGATTTTCTCTTATGCTGGGAATTGTATTTGTGTATCTACGCATCAGAAAAATTATAGCGGGCTATCAAACAGAGCTTGAAGCATCACAGGAACAGGAGAAAAAAGCGCGACAGGAAAAGGATGAACTGATGCGTAATATGGCTCATGACCTGCGTACGCCGTTAACCGGACTTATGACACATATTGATATAATGAAGCTTGAGAATGAAGCAGATGAGGAAAATCAGAAATATCTGGATATAGTGACAGATAAAGTGCTTGATATAAAAACGCAGATGGATAATCTGCTGGATTTTTCTATGGCAAGCTCAGAAAAAAATATAGAATTGGATAAGCCTATAGAAACGGAGTATGCGGTAGGAGATTATCTTTCTGAAATGTATGCAGTTTTAAAGGAAAGAGGATATAGTATCGATATTGATAAGCTAAAATGGGAAAAAGTTAAAATTGCTGTTAATGTGGGATTTATATCAAGAATATTTACTAATCTGACAGATAATATATGTAAGTATGCAGACATAGATAAGCCAGTAGTAATGGAGACTTATTTTACAAAAAATAATTTTAAAGTCAAAATCGGTAATGGAATATGTGATGGTAAGACACTACTCGAAAGTACTGGAATAGGACTTAAAAGCGTGGATATGATGATGCTTAGGATGAATGGAAATATGAGCTATTCAAGGGAACATGGGAAGTTTTGGGTTAAACTGGAGTTCCCGATTGTAAAATGACATATATTTAGATTTGTTAATAAAAATTTATATTTTTTTGGAAATATTTAAGGAATTTCTTTAGTTTATTATTATAATATTTTATAAAGATTATAATAAAATAGATTGGAGAAACGTAATGAGTATTTACAGTGATTTAAAGGAACTATATAAAGATACAAATGATATTGTTAATGGGAAAAATATTGCATGGAAAATTATTTATATGTTACAAAATATTTCCTTTATAATTATTTGCATGATTTGCTTAGTAGATAAATGTAAAATCAGAACAATTATTCCAGAGAATATTGAATTTGGTCTATCGCAAAGAGTATGTAATTTTTTGAATAAATACATAGTAATTTGTATTATTTTTTATTTTGGCTACTTGGTGATCTTAACTCCTATAATAAAAATACTATATGTCAAATTAAAGACGGAATATAATAAAAACATAATTCCTATATGGTATACAATTGATGAAATTATTAAAATTTTGCTGAATATCATGATTTTAATTGAGCTTATACAGGATGTTATACTTGGTTTAAATGGTGAGTATGCTATTCAAACAAGAAATATTATAATATATTTTTATATTACAATAAGTGTACTATTTACATTTATAGTTAAATTGTATAGACAAAATGAAAATTTATCTTTATTAATTTCTTATAGATATACTGATTATTTTGATTCAGAGGGAAAGAGAATCGCTAAAGAAGATAAAGTGATTTATAGAAATAAGATATATAGTTTGTATAAGGAAGAAAAAGATTGGTATTTAGTGGATAAAACAACGGAAAAGATAAAGCTTCAGGAAGCTGTAATTGATAAAGAAGGAAAAATTAAAGTTTATTTTTATGGTATGGGGGAGAGAATATAGTTGATTATAATGTAATACTGATTAGTAGGCAGAGGCAGTAACGAGAGAGTGGCCTCTGTTTTTTTGCGCAGGAAAAGAGTCTTTTTTATTTAACGTAATAGAGGATAAAATTAAAATCAGGTATTTGGGTTTTTAATGAGAAAAACTTCAGAATACTTCAGATTTATTTTAGTAAAATCTTTAGAATTTGTCGATAATATATTAATAGGCGCAAAGTAAAATATATACTTTATAATAACTACATAAAAAGGAGACGATATTAAGATGAAGAAAATATTAAAAGAATTGTGCATAGGACTGTTTACTATAGTATTACTAAATAGCAGTAATTTAGTTAATGTGTTTGCGGCGGAAAATAGTTCTGTTTCTGAAAGTGAAAATTTATATTCAAATTATGAACAAGTCACGCAGATAGCTATACCTGATGAGAATGGTAATTTGCGGTTTTATACGGGAATTGAAGCTCAAAAAATATATAATCAGATTGAAAAAGAAAACATGACTGAGGAAATTAATAATAATAGTTTGTCGGGGTTATTTAATTATGATACGTACAAATTAAGCACGAATAACGGTATAGATACATGCGGAATGTTCACATACAAATATAGATTTGTAACAAGTTCAAAAGGAACAAAGTATGGCAGTAATAGGAGAATTTCCCCAATACTTGCTAATGGAACGAGTTCAAAACAATCTATGGAAGTATCCGTGTCAGCAAGCGTTTCTTGGAACATAAATGCATCGTTGAGTGGTGGATATAAAGATGCGTTTAATGCAGCGGTAGGAAGTGGTTGGTGTGGAACGAAAAGTTTTTCAGAAACGTTGACAATAAATGTTGCACCTCATAAAAAAACCTGGCTTGAATTTAAGCCTAGAGTAAATTTTGTTAATGGTGAGTCACAAAAATATTATGTGACAAGAGGACCTAAAAAAGTTACTGTTGTTGAAAGCAGCAAAAAGGTATATTCTGAAAGTCCCAGAACAGTAACGATGCAATTGGGTGATAAAAACGTTAAATGTCCTGACGGAATGTATGTGTGGAAAGAAAGCAATAATTAAAGGAGAATACATATGAAGAGTGAAAAAATTGCAGCATCAATCTGTTGGCTGACAGCAGCATTATTATTTGCGGTGGATCAGATTAATCTACATCTGACTTACCTCAGTTTGGCAACTTTGGGATATTCCACTGATATTGGATATATAGATAGTGTTCCAATGGTCGTGCTGGCGGTGGTATTTGTGCTTGCCGGTATTGGATTTCTCGTATCAGAAAAATTTAAAAAGCATTAAGTGAATATTTCTTCATGAAAACCTTCATACTAAATAGAAAAGAAGTATGGAGGTTTTTATGAGCAGAAATATTGAAAATCATGATTCGGTGCTCTTGCTTCAGGATTGCATAGCGGGCTGTAAGATGGCACTTGAGAGCATGGATGATATAAGAGAACACACAGATGACAAACAGCTTCGTGAGCTGATAGACAAGTACTATGATGAGCACACTGGGCTGTCAGTGGATTGCAGGGATATGCTTGACAAAGCAGGTGCAGATATTAAGGAACCGGGTGTGTTTGCAAAGATGGCTGCGAAGCTGCAGACAGCAATGAAGATGGCGGTGAATGATGATCAGTCCCAGGCAGCAAAGCTTCTGACGGAGGGCTGTAATATGGGCATAGAGACAATCAGCGGCAGTCTCAATGAATATCGCGATGCAGATTCAAAGAGTGTGGCAATTGCCGAGAGGCTCAGGACGCTTGAGGAAAAAATGGTGGGAGATCTGCAGCCACTATTATAAAAAATATAAAGTAACGGCTGTTGTACTGATTTGGTACAACAGCCGTTTATGCGTAGCTGTCAAGCATCATGCCTGAATAAATTGACGAGATATATGGTGTGTTGAAATTGTGCCCCGGATTCTTATATGCCACAACAACCTTCTGCACATAGTTCATAGGGTTGACTGTCACAGAGTTTGCTTTGTCACCTATTGCATCCTTTAGTGCTGTAAGAGTGTTGAAGGTATCGTCAGCTCTGTCCGGACGAAGCGCACCCGCGAGGATATCGCGGTCAATAGTGAGCTTGCCGTCATCGTCTGTCATGAGACCGATGTAGGAAAGCTTTGACTGTGAGCCCTTTGTGATGGAGCTTATATCACGAAGAAGCCTTGTGGCATCTGCAGAGTCGGTCATTGAATAATCATCTGCCACATCTATCATCTTATTGTATGCGTCAACCAGAGTCTGCACATTGTCGGCAACTGCATCGGAATTGGTCTTAAAACCGATGGCTGCGGCACCTGTATCCGTGGTTGGCTTTTTGAGCGTGAGCTCAAAGGCATTATTGATGGTAAAGGTGTTTGACAAGGATGAGTGCGCGGTGCCATTCAGCGAAAAGTCAGAGTTGTGTGCAGGTGAGGATACCTTATCAATACCCAGCTGCTTCATCATGCTTATGGACTCTGCGTTAGCTGACGGAGCCACACTAAAGAGAGAATCCTCAGTCTCGCTGAGACCTGTCTGCATTGATGTAAGCTGAAGCGCTGCCTTGCCTGAGTCATCATGGACTATGTCTGCCTCGATGCCAAGACCGGATGCATTTATGAGCCTTTTGAGCTTGTCCTGCACCTCGCCGTTTGTTTCACCGGTGCTCACTCCAAACTGGAACTCATAGGATGATGCATTGGTATTTATGTCAAAGGAATAGCTGCCCGGTATAAATGACAGGGCCTTGCTGTCTAAGTAGCTGCCGGTATTAACCTGTGGTGCGGCGAGCTGTCTGACCTCTATATCAAAGCCGTCTGCTCCTTTATTCTCTGAGCCGTCACCCACGTAGCGCACGCCTACAGCATCCTCATTAGATGACTCTGCAACCTTCTTCTGGAAGGAGTCAGAGGAGTCTGCGTATTTATCAGAAAGCGAATCCACGGCATTTAAGATAGCCTTAGAGCTTTCCTTTATATCGATAGCATATTTCTTGGCCTCGGACATATTGGAAATCTTGTACAGAGGGGACTCTTTATTTGTCTTTATTATTCTGTTGTATATCTTGCGCAGGTCACTTTTCTTGTGCGAATCATAGCGCGATACCTCTTTATTGGCATATGTGCTGGCATAGTAAGCGTAGGCACTGTCTATCTTTGCCATAAAGACCCCTCCTTTCATCCGTGAAAATCGTTTAATCCTTTAAATATTATATTGTATAGTTGTGATTAATAATGCTTAACTGCAACTACGATAAGTTATGTAAAATCTTTAATCATCAAAATCTACTTATACACATATATTATATCGTCATAATTGAGGATTTACAACAACAAAATACTTGAAAAATTCAGATAAATGTACTATATTTAGTGATGTGTCCGTGAAATTAGTAAAATATAATTGTATCCGGACACACAAAGATGTGCAGACAGTGGCACTGCTCAAAAGGATTTATAATAAAATTTACAATAAATTTTAAAATAGCTATTGACGGTTACGGCTCAACTGTGATATAGTATACAGGCTTGGAAATAGGTCTTTTTTTTATGCCTTTTTTTAAGGGTACAAACAACAAAGAATTTAAACGGAGGTGGAAGTCGTGCGTACAAAGATTACATTAGCGTGCACAGAATGTCAGCGTCGTAATTACAACATGACAAAGGACAAAAAAACTCATCCGGACAGAATGGAAACCAAGAAGTATTGTAGATTCTGCAGAACTCATACAATGCACAAGGAAACAAAATAGTCTAGGAACTGAGTGAAGGAGTACATTATGGGACAGAATGAAAAAGTCGAAAAGGCTCCAAAGACAAGCTGGTTTTCAGGTCTGAAAGCTGAATTTCAGAAGATTATCTGGCCTGAGAAGCAATCGGTCATCAGACAGACCATTGCAGTGCTGGCGGTTTCAGTAGTTACCGGTCTTATTATTGCGCTTCTTGACTGGGGTATCCAGCAGGGCGTAGATTTCCTTATTGGTTTACATTTTTAAAACGGAGGCAAAGTGATTATGACAGAAGCGAACTGGTATGTAGTTCATACCTATTCAGGTTATGAAAACAAAGTCAAAGCTAATATTGACAAAACAATCGAAAACAGACATCTTGAGGACCAGATCCTTGAAGTACGTGTTCCGTTGGAGGACGTCACAGAGGTGAAGAACGGTGTTCGTAAACAGGTTTCCAAGAAGATGTTTCCAGGCTATGTTCTTATTCATATGATTATGAATGATGATACATGGTACGTTGTACGAAATACCAGAGGCGTAACTGGATTTGTAGGTCCGGGAAGCAAACCGGTTCCTCTCACAGAAGCCGAGATGAGACCTTTGGGTATTAAGACGGAAAACGTGGTAGTTGATTTTGCTGAGGGTGACATGATAGTCGTTATCGGCGGTGTCTGGAAGGATACAGTCGGTGTTATCACAGCTATGAATTATCACAAGCAGACAGTTACAATTAATGTAGAGCTGTTCGGTCGCGAGACACCGGTAGAAGTAAGTTTCGCAGATGTTAAGAAAACAAATTAAGGAGGCAATTCCAAATGGCAAAGAAAGTAGAAGGATACATTAAATTGCAGATCCCTGCTGGAAAGGCAACTCCAGCTCCTCCAGTTGGACCTGCACTTGGACAGCACGGTGTAAACATCGTAGAGTTCACAAAGCAGTTTAATGCAAAGACAGCCGATCAGGGCGACTTAATTATCCCTGTAGTTATTACTGTATATGCAGACAGAAGTTTCAGTTTCATTACTAAGACTCCACCTGCTCCGGTATTAATCAAGAAAGCTTGCAAGATTCAGTCTGGTTCAGGCGAGCCAAACAAGAAGAAGGTTGCTAAGATCACAAAGGCACAGGTTCAGGAAATCGCTGAGCTTAAGATGCCTGACTTAAACGCAGCTTCACTTGAGTCTGCAATGAGCATGATCGCTGGTACAGCAAGATCAATGGGTGTTGAGGTTATTGACTAACACTTAGCGAAGCCAACATACCCCTAAAGAAGTTACAAATTTATGTAACCTAAATTAAATTAGAATAACAAAGAAACGTAAATGTGGGAGGGCCCTCTCCCGATATTACCACCAGGAGGTTATTTTTTCATGAAAAGAGGAAAGAAGTATCAAGACGCTGTTAAGGCATTTGATAAGAAAGAGCAGTACGATGTTGCTGACGCTATCTCTATCGTAAAGAAAAATGCTACAGCTAAATTTGACGAGACAATCGAGCTTCATCTTAGAACAGGCTGCGACGGACGTCACGCAGAGCAGCAGATCCGTGGTGCGGTTGTATTACCACACGGAACAGGAAAAACAGTTAAGGTTTTAGTTTTCGCTAAGGGAACTAAGGTTGACGAGGCACAGGCAGCAGGAGCTGACTTCGTTGGAGGCGAGGAGTTAATTCCAAAGATCCAGAACGAGGGATGGTTAGACTTCGACGTTGTAGTTGCTACACCTGATATGATGGGTGTTGTTGGTCGTTTAGGACGTGTCCTTGGACCAAAGGGCTTAATGCCAAACCCAAAGGCAGGAACAGTTACTATGGATGTAACAAAAGCTGTTAACGATATCAAAGCCGGTAAGATTGAGTACAGATTGGACAAGACAAACATTATCCATGTGCCAGTTGGAAAAGCATCTTTCACAGACGAGCAGTTAAACGACAACTTCCAGTCTCTTATGGGTGCAATTAATAAAGCAAAACCTGCTAGCTTAAAGGGTCAGTACATTAAGAGCGCAACTCTTACATCTACAATGGGACCTGGCGTTAAGTTAAACGTGGTTAAGATTACACAGTAAGATAGTTAAACAGTTACAGTAAAACAATTTACAAGACCTATCAAACGCCAAGCAAAAGTTTTGCGGAAAGTAATTGACATCCGTAATATAGTTTGATATAATTGCAATGCATATTGCCGAAGACAGTAGGTGCCGCAAGGCGTAAACGTAGAACCTACCGAGGGAATTTTCGAGATTTATCTTGAATTTTGACTTGTACCCTTCTGTCGACAGGCAGGAGGGTTTCTTTGATTAATAAATCAAATACCTCATGTCTTTTATGCGAAAATCTAAAAGGAGGTAAATGAATCGTGGCAAAGGTAGAACTTAAACAGCCAATCGTAGATGAGATTTCCGGTGTTATCAATGGTGCACAGTCAGTAGTAGTTGTTGATTACTTAGGACTCACAGTAGCAGAGGATACTCAGTTACGTAAACAGTTAAGAGAAGCCGGTGTAACTTACAAGGTATACAAGAATACTTTAGTAAACCGTGCAATCCAGGGAACAGAGTTCGAGGGATTAAAGGATGTCCTTGAAGGACCAAGCGCATTCGCTGTATCAGCAGAGGATGCAACAGCACCAGCAAGAATCTTAGCTAAGTTCGCTAAAACAGCTCCGGCTTTAGAGATTAAAGCAGGTGTAGTTGAGGGAACATTTTATGATGCTGAGGGTATGAAGGCAATCGCCGCTGTACCTAGCAGAGATGAGCTTCTTGGAAAATTACTTGGAAGCATTCAGTCACCTATCACAAATCTTGCTCGTGTACTCAATCAGATCGCAGAGCAGGGTGGCGCTGCAGATGCAGCCGTAGAGGCAGCACCAGCAGAGGATGCTGCAGAGGAAGCTCCAGCAGCAGAATAATTCAAATATTATATTTGAACCTTATTATCATAATTAAATTTTTAAATGGAGGAAATTATAATGGCAAAGTTAACAACAGCAGAGTTTATTGATGCTATCAAAGAGTTAAGCGTATTAGAGTTAAATGATTTAGTAAAAGCTTGTGAAGAAGAGTTCGGTGTTTCTGCAGCAGCAGGTGTTGTAGTTGCAGCAGCAGGAGCTGACGGAGCAGCAGCTGAGGAGAAGACTGAGTTCGACGTAGAGCTTACAGAAGTTGGACCAAACAAGGTTAAGGTTATCAAGGTTGTTCGTGAGATCACAGGTCTTGGACTTAAAGAGGCTAAGGACGCTGTTGATGGCGCACCAAAGGTTATCAAAGAGCAGCTTGACAAGGCTTCAGCAGAGGATGCTAAGGCTAAACTTGAGGCAGAGGGTGCTAAGGTTACACTTAAGTAGTCTGATAGGTTACGAGTTAACTAGAAATATAAAAAGAGTCGAGGGCAAATTTTTATTTGCGCCTCGGCTCTTTTTTATTTAAAAAAAAGTACTTGCAATTGTCGGCGATTTGTTGTATAGTATACGTTGCACTATTGTGGTGCAGTGGCATTTTTATGCATTTTTTTAAATGATGCAAATTTGTCAATAGGTAAATTACACTAAAATGCATTCGCAAATATGTGCACAAGAGAAAAACCACAAGATATAGTAACTGGGGTGGTTTTTGAATCATTATCTAGATACTTGCTAGATTAAAATAAAAACGAGAGGTGAAACGTCAATGGAGAAAAACAGAATACGTCCGGTCACATCCGGAAAAAGCATGCGTATGAGTTACTCAAGACAAAAAGAGGTTCTGCAGATGCCAAATCTGATTGAGGTCCAGAAGGATTCTTATCAGTGGTTCTTAGACGAAGGTCTCAAGGAAGCTTTTGCGGATATCTCTCCAATCACAGATTACAGCGGAAAGCTTAGTCTTGATTTTGTAGATTTTACATTATGCGAAGATGATGTAAAGTATACAATTCCTGAGTGCAAGGAAAGAGATGCAACATACGCAGCTCCTTTAAAGGTTAAAGTCAGACTTCACAACAAAGAGACAGATGAGATTAATGAGCATGAAATTTTCATGGGTGATCTGCCTTTAATGACAGAGACCGGTACATTCGTAATCAACGGTGCAGAGCGAGTTATTGTCAGTCAGTTAGTTCGTTCTCCTGGTATTTATTACGGAATTGCTCATGATAAGCTCGGAAAGACTCTGTATTCTTGTACTGTTATTCCAAACCGTGGTGCATGGCTTGAGTATGAGACAGACTCTAACGACGTTTTTTATGTAAGAGTAGATAGAACACGTAAGGTACCTATCACAGTACTTTTACGTGCACTTGGAGTAGGTACAAACCAGGCTATTCTCGATATGTTCGGAGATGAGCCAAAGATCCAGGCATCATTCAGCAAGGATCCTGCAATCACAGAGCGTGAGCCACAGGGAAGCTATGAGGCTGGTTTATTAGAGTTATATAAGAAGATTCGTCCGGGCGAGCCACTTTCAGTTGAGAGTGCAGAGAGCCTTATCACAGCAATGTTCTTCGATCCTAGAAGATATGACCTTGCCAAGGTAGGACGTTATAAATTTAATAAGAAGCTTGCTTTAAAGAACCGTATCAGTGGACAGGTTTTAGCAGAGGACGTAGTTGATCCTTCTACAGGTGAGGTTATCGCTGAGGCAGGTACTGTTGTTGACCGTGCGCTTGCTACACAGATCCAGAACGCTGCCGTTCCTGCTTTATGGATTCAGACAGAGACAAGAAATGTCAAGATTCTTTCTTCTATGATGGTTGACATCAGAAGCTGGATTCCTGAGCTTGAGGACCCTAAGTCTATCGGTGTTACCGAGCTTGTTTACTATCCGGTACTCGCTCAGATTCTCGAGGAGTATGATTCTCTTGAGGACAGAATCGAGGCTATAAAGAGAGATATATCTGACCTTATTCCAAAGCATATTACTAAAGAGGATATCTTCGCAACTATCAACTACAATATGCACTTAGAGTGGGGCGCAGGAACAGATGACGATATCGATCATCTTGGAAACAGACGTATCCGTGCGGTTGGAGAGCTGTTACAGAACCAGTACCGTATCGGTCTCTCAAGACTGGAGCGTGTTGTTCGTGAAAGAATGACTACACAGGACTTAGAGGGAATTTCACCTCAGTCACTTATCAATATAAAGCCTGTAACTGCAGCTGTTAAAGAATTCTTCGGTTCTTCACAGCTTTCACAGTTCATGGATCAGAACAACCCTCTTGGAGAGCTTACTCACAAGAGACGTTTATCAGCACTTGGACCAGGTGGTCTTTCAAGAGACCGTGCCGGATTCGAGGTTCGAGATGTACATTACACTCACTACGGCCGTATGTGTCCTGTAGAGACTCCCGAGGGACCAAACATCGGTCTTATCAACTCACTTGCATGCTATGCGAGAATCAATGAGTATGGCTTCGTAGAGGCTCCATACCGTAAGATTGACAAGACTGATCCTAAGAACCCGGTAGTCACAGAAGAGGTTGTATACATGACAGCCGACGAGGAGGACAACTACCACGTAGCACAGGCTAATGAGAAGCTTGATGCTGAAGGACATTTCGTACGTAATTCAGTTTCAGGTCGTTACAGAGAGGAAACTCAGGAGTACGATAAGTCAGCATTTGATTATATGGATGTGTCTCCAAAGATGGTATTCTCAGTAGCTACAGCGCTGATTCCATTCTTGCAGAACGATGACCCTACACGTGCCCTCATGGGATCAAACATGCAGCGTCAGGCCGTTCCGCTTCTGACCACAGAGGCTCCTGTAGTTGGTACAGGTATTGAGACAAAGGCCGCAGTTGACTCAGGTGTCTGCGTAGTTGCAAAGGCAGACGGAGAGGTATTATCTTCAGAGTCAAACCGCATTATCATAAAAGAGACTGACGGAAACAAGAGAGAGTATATCCTTACAAAGTTCTCTCGTTCTAACCAGTCAAACTGCTACAACCAGAGACCTATCGTATTTAAGGGTGACAAGGTTAAGGCAGGCGATGTTATCGCAGACGGTCCTTCAACAAGTCAGGGAGAGCTTGCTCTTGGAAAGAACCCGCTTATCGGATTCATGACATGGGAAGGATACAACTACGAGGATGCCGTTCTTCTTTCAGAGCGTCTCGTAGAGTATGATGTGTATACATCAGTTCATATCGAGGAATATGAAGTAGAGTCACGTGATACAAAGCTCGGACCTGAGGAGATTACACGTGATGTCCCTGGTGTCGGCGACGACGCACTCAAGGACCTTGATGAGAGAGGTATCATCCGTGTAGGTGCAGAGGTTCGTGCCGGTGATATCCTTGTAGGAAAGGTTACACCAAAGGGTGAGACAGAGCTTACAGCAGAGGAGAGACTTCTTCGTGCCATCTTTGGTGAGAAGGCAAGAGAGGTTCGTGATACATCACTTAAGGTACCTCATGGTGCTTACGGTATCATTGTTGATGCCAAGGTATTTACAAGAGAGAACGGCGATGAGCTTTCTCCGGGAGTAAACCAGTCAGTACGTATCTACATTGCACAGAAGAGAAAGATTTCTGTCGGTGATAAGATGGCCGGACGTCACGGTAACAAGGGTGTCGTTTCCCGTGTGCTTCCTGTTGAGGATATGCCATTCCTTCCAAACGGACGTCCACTGGATATCGTACTTAACCCACTCGGTGTTCCTTCACGAATGAACATCGGTCAGGTCCTTGAGATTCACCTGAGTCTCGCTGCAAAGGCACTTGGCTTCAATATCTCAACTCCTGTATTTGACGGAGCAAACGAGGTAGATATCGAGGATACACTTGAGCTTGCAAATGATTACGTAAATCTTCCGTTCGATAAGGAAGAGCTTGAGAAGGATTTACAGGCTGAGCATCCATACTGGAGCGCAGATGCTGAAATCTTCTATGATAAATATGTTGATACACTCCGTGAGGACGTTATGGAATACCTTTCAACAAACAGAGCTCACAGAAGCTTATGGAAGGGCGTTCCGATTTCAAAGGATGGAAAGGTACAGCTTCGTGATGGTAGAACAGGTGAGTGCTTCGATGGGAAGACAACTATCGGACACATGCATTACCTTAAGCTGCATCACCTTGTTGACGATAAGATCCATGCACGTTCAACAGGTCCTTACTCATTAGTTACACAGCAGCCACTCGGTGGTAAGGCACAGTTCGGTGGACAGCGTTTCGGAGAGATGGAGGTTTGGGCTCTTGAGGCATATGGTGCTGCATATACACTCCAGGAGATCCTTACAATGAAGTCCGATGATGTTGTTGGCCGTGTCAAGACCTACGAGGCTATCATCAAGGGTGAGAATATCCCTGAGCCTGGTATTCCAGAGTCGTTCAAGGTACTTCTCAAAGAGCTTCAGGCACTTGGTCTGGATGTCAAGGTACTTGATGAGAACAGAGAAGAGGTTGAGCTTATCGAGACAAGTGAGTACGGTAATACAGATATCAACTCAATTATCGGAAACGATAAGGACTATGCATTTGAGGACAGTGAGTCCTTCGCAGAGCATGGTTTCTCAAAGAAAGAATTTGATGACAACGAAGAGCTTGTTGACATAGAAGAGGAAGAGTCTCCTGAGACAGCGGATGACGATATTTTTGCTGATGAAGTTCTTGATGACGAAGAATAATTAGAAGGGAGTGCCAAAATGCCAGAAACAAATAATATAGAAAATAATCAGGCAATGCAGTTTGATGCGATTCAGATTGGATTAGCATCTCCTGAAAAGATCAGAGAGTGGTCACATGGCGAGGTTAAAAAGCCTGAGACTATTAACTATAGAACATTAAAGCCTGAAAAAGACGGTCTTTTCTGCGAGAAGATTTTCGGACCAACGAAGGACTGGGAGTGTCATTGTGGTAAATACAAGAAGATACGTTATAAGGGTGTTGTCTGCGACCGATGTGGCGTAGAAATCACAAAGTCAAGCGTTCGTAGAGAGCGTATGGGACACATCGAGCTTGCTGCTCCTGTATCTCATATCTGGTATTTCAAGGGTATCCCATCACGTATGGGACTCATCCTTGACTTATCTCCACGTGTACTTGAGAGAGTACTGTACTTTGCTTCATATATTGTACTTGACCCGGGCGAGACAAAGCTTGCATACAAGCAGATTCTTAACGAGTCAGAGTATCAGGAGGCATGTGATACTTATGGCCGCTCAGCATTCCGTGTAGGAATGGGTGCTGAGTCTATCCATGAGCTTTTAGCAGCAATCGATCTCGAGAAGGATTCGGCAGAGCTTAAGGCAGAGCTTGAGAATGCTACAGGCCAGAAGCGTGCACGTATCATCAAGAGACTTGAGGTTGTAGAGGCTTTCCGTGAGTCAGGAAACAAGCCTGAGTGGATGATTATGACAGTTATTCCTGTTATTCCGCCGGATCTTCGTCCAATGGTTCAGCTCGATGGAGGACGTTTCGCAACAAGTGATCTTAACGACCTTTACAGACGAATCATCAACCGTAACAACCGTCTTAGAAGACTTCTTGATCTTGGAGCACCGGATATCATCGTTCGTAACGAGAAACGTATGCTTCAGGAGGCTGTCGATGCACTTATCGACAACGGCCGTCGTGGACGTCCTGTTACAGGTCCTGGAAACAGAGCTCTTAAGTCTCTTTCAGACATGCTCAAGGGAAAGGGAGGACGTTTCCGTCAGAACCTTCTCGGAAAGCGAGTTGACTACTCAGGACGTTCAGTTATCTGTGTAGAGCCAAAGCTTAAGATTTATCAGTGTGGTCTTCCAAAGGAGATGGCTATCGAGCTTTTCAAGCCATTCGTTATGAAGGAGCTTGCCGCTAACGGAACCGCACACAACATAAAGAGTGCAAAGAAGATGGTTGAGAGACTTCAGCCGGAGGTATGGGATGTCCTTGAGGACGTCATCAAAGAGCATCCGGTTATGCTTAACCGAGCTCCTACACTCCACAGACTTGGAATCCAGGCTTTCGAGCCAATCCTTGTAGAGGGTAAGGCAATCAAGCTTCATCCACTCGTATGTACAGCGTTCAACGCCGACTTCGATGGAGACCAGATGGCTGTACATCTTCCACTGACTGCTGAGGCACAGGCTGAGTGCAGATTCATGCTTCTGTCACCTAACAACCTGCTTAAGCCTTCCGATGGTGGACTTGTAGCCGTTCCTTCACAGGATATGATCCTTGGAGTTTACTACCTCACAATGAGAAAGCTCGCTGATTACAAGGATGATCCAAAGATGGTTGCACAGGTGTCATCAGACACTGTATACAATGATATTGATGAGCTTAGAAAGCTCACAACTCCTGATGAAAATACAGGAAAGGCTGAGCTTGGCTTATATGACCTCATCTGGTTTGAGGATGTTACAGACGGAAACCGTCGTGTGCTTTGCAGACCGATAGATCTTCTCGGCCGTTACTATGGAAGTGTTAATCTTGCAATGCTCGCTTACGAGAACAAGGAGATTACTCTTCACCAGAATATCTTTGTACACCGTACAGTAAAGCTTGCTGACGGCACAGAGGTTTCAGGTTTTACAGAGACAACAGTAGGACTTTTGATATTCAATGAGAACATTCCACAGGATCTTGGTTTTATAGACAGATCAAAGGCTGAGAATGCACTCAAGTTTGAGGTTGAGTTCCACGTTGGTAAGAAACAGATCAAGCAGATACTTGAGAAGGTTATCAACACACACGGAGCTACAACAACAGCAGAGGTTCTTGACAATGTCAAGGCTATGGGATACAAGTATTCAACCCAGGCTGCCATGACAGTTTCAATTTCAGATATGACAGTGCCACCACAGAAGCCACAGATGATCGCTGATGCACAGGACACTGTAGATAAGATTACAAGACAGTACAAGCGTGGACTTATCACTGATGAGGAGCGTTACAAAGAGGTTATCGAGACATGGAAGGATACAGATGATGCCCTTACAAAGGCACTTCTTACAGGTCTTGATAAGTACAACAACATCTTCATGATGGCAGATTCCGGAGCCCGTGGATCTGATAAGCAGATCAAACAGCTTGCAGGTATGCGAGGACTCATGGCTGATACAACAGGTCGTACAATCGAGCTTCCTATCAAGTCATGCTTCCGTGAGGGTCTTGACGTACTCGAGTACTTCATGTCAGCACATGGAGCTCGTAAGGGACTTTCAGATACAGCGCTTCGTACAGCCGATTCAGGATACCTTACAAGACGTCTCGTAGATGTTTCACAGCATATGATCGTTCGTGAGTTAGACTGCTGTGCAGGCACAGGACGTGAGATTCCGGGAATGGTTGTAAAGGCATTCATGGAGGGTCGAGAGGAAATCGAGAGCCTTCAGGAGAGAATTACAGGTCGTTTCTCTTGCAACACAATCTGCGATAAGGATGGCAATGTAATCGTTAAGGCCAACCATATGATTACACCAAAGCGTGCAGCAAAGGTTATGGCAGAGGGTGTTGACGAGAACGGTAATCCAATCACACAGGTTAAGATCCGTACAGTGCTTACCTGCCGTTCACATATGGGAGTATGTGCTAAGTGTTACGGTTCAAACCTTGCAACAGGTCAGGCAGTACAGGTTGGTGAAGCAATCGGTATCATCGCAGCACAGTCAATCGGTGAGCCTGGTACACAGCTTACCATGAGAACCTTCCATACAGGTGGTGTTGCCGGTGGAGATATCACACAGGGTCTTCCTCGAGTAGAGGAAATTTTCGAGGCACGTAAGCCTAAGGGACTCGCTATTATCACAGAGTTCGGCGGAACTGCCACAATCAAGGATACAAAGAAGAAGCGTGAGGTTATCGTTACAAACAACGAGACAGGCGAGACAAAGGCTTACCTCATTCCTTACGGCTCACGTATCAAGGTTGTAGACGGACAGGAGCTTGAGGCCGGCGACGAGCTTACAGAGGGTTCTGTAAATCCACACGATATCCTCAAGATTAAGGGCGTTCGTGCGGTTCAGGATTACATGCTCCGTGAGGTACAGCGTGTTTACCGTTTACAGGGTGTTGAGATTAACGATAAGCATGTCGAGGTTATAGTTCGTCAGTGTTTACAGAAGATCCGCGTAGAGGAGCCGGGAGATTCAGATTTACTTCCGGGCAGCATGGTTGATGCCCTTGACTTCTTAGAGCTCAACGAGAAGCTTGAGGAAGAGGGCAAGGAGCTTGCAGTTGGCTCACAGGTATTACTTGGAATCACAAAGGCATCTCTTGCAACCAACTCATTCCTGTCAGCAGCTTCATTCCAGGAGACCACAAAGGTTCTTACTGAGGCAGCAATCAAGGGCAAGGTTGATCCGCTTATCGGTATGAAGGAGAATGTAATCATCGGTAAGCTCATCCCGGCAGGAACAGGTATGAAGATTTATCGTAATATCAAGCTTGACAGCGATGTAAACGATGACGATACACTTGATTTTGATGATGATGATTTTGCGGATTTCGCAGAGGAAGAGGCAGTCGGAGTCATTGATACAGATGTTGAATCAGTTGATGAAGAATAATTACTGATGTTTGTACTTAAGCTACAGAAGCTGTTACAAACCAAAAAGAAAGAAGTCCGGGGAACCGGACTTCTTTCTTGTATTATATTGAAAACAAAATTGGTCTTGACAAAACAGATAAGGATTTGTATAATATTTTAGCGTGCATAAGATTGCACTGCTTAAAATAAAACAGGAGGTGAAAATAATGCCAACATTTAACCAGTTAGTAAGAAAAGGACGTCAGACATCTGTAAAGAAGTCTACAGCACCAGCTCTTCAGAGAAGCTTTAACTCTCTCCAGAAGAAGCCAATCAACACTTCTTCTCCACAGAAGCGTGGTGTATGTACAGCTGTTAAGACAGCTACTCCTAAGAAGCCTAACTCAGCTCTTAGAAAGATCGCCAGAGTTCGTCTTTCAAACGGAATCGAAGTAACTTCATACATTCCTGGTGAGGGACACAACTTACAGGAGCATAGCGTTGTTCTGATCCGTGGTGGCCGTGTTAAGGATTTACCAGGTACACGTTACCATATCATCCGTGGTACATTAGATACTGCAGGTGTTGCAAACAGAAAACAGGCTCGCTCTAAGTACGGCGCAAAGAGACCAAAAGCTGCTAAATAATTTAGCAACATTGTGTATCACAAACAGAACTAAAGTAGGTTAGTGTTGGGATTAGACCTGCAGATGCAGGATTTCACTTTATGAATACAATTCCGCACGAACACATTAGAGAGACACATGTGAGTACCGATGAATTAATCCACAAATATCATGATTAAGGAGGGAAGTAACGTGCCACGTAAAGGACATACTCAGAAAAGAGACGTATTAGCAGATCCAATGTACAACAGCAAAGTAGTTACAAAGCTTGTTAACAGCATTATGTTAGACGGTAAGAAAGGCGTAGCTCAGAAGATTGTATACGGAGCATTTGCTACAGTAGAAGAGAAGACAGGAAGACCAGCTCTTGAAGTATTCGAAGAGGCTATGAACAATGTAATGCCAGCTCTCGAAGTAAAAGCAAGACGTATCGGTGGTGCCACATATCAGGTACCAATCGAGGTTCGCCCTGATCGTCGTCAGGCTTTAGGCCTTCGTTGGTTAACGGCATTCTCACGTGCCAGAGGAGAGAAAACTCAGGCTGAGAGATTAGCTAACGAGATCATGGATGCAGCTAACAACACAGGCGCATCTGTTAAGAGAAAAGAAGATATGCACAAGATGGCAGAGGCAAACAAGGCATTCGCACATTACAGATTCTAGTTTCTGTAAGAAGCATACAGCTTTGCTTTTGGTTCATGCTGCAAGCCGGATCTGTAACAGAGTCCGGTTGTGCATAGGACATTAAATATAGGAGGAAAAAACCTTGGCTGGAAGAGAATATCCACTTGAGAGAACCAGAAATATTGGAATCATGGCTCATATCGATGCTGGTAAAACAACACTGACAGAGCGTATTCTTTATTATACTGGTATTAACTATAAAATCGGTGATACTCATGAAGGTACTGCTACCATGGACTGGATGGAGCAGGAGCAGGAAAGAGGTATTACAATTACTTCTGCCGCTACAACATGTCACTGGACACTTGAAGAGTTCACTAAACCAAAGCCAGGCGCACTTGAGCATCGTATCAACATCATCGATACACCGGGCCACGTTGACTTCACAGTAGAAGTTGAGCGTTCACTCCGTGTACTTGATGGCGCAGTTGGTGTGTTCTGTGCAAAGGGTGGTGTTGAGCCTCAGTCAGAGAACGTTTGGCGTCAGGCTGACACATACAATGTACCTCGTATGGCATTCATCAATAAGATGGATATCTTAGGTGCAAACTTCTACGGAGCTGTTGACCAGATCCGTACAAGATTAGGAAAAAATGCTATCGTACTTCAGTTACCAATCGGTAAAGAGGACGATTTCAAAGGAATCATCGACCTTTTCGAGATGAAGGCATATATCTACAATGATGAGAAGGGTGACGATATTACAGTTACTGATGATCTTGGAGATATGGCTGATCAGGCTGCAGAGTACCGTACAGAGCTCATTGAGAAAATCTGTGAGTTAGATGACGATCTCATGATGCAGTATCTTGAGGGTGAGGAGCCATCTGTAGAGGATATGAAGAAGGTTCTTCGTAAAGCAACATGTGAGTGTACAGCAGTACCTGTATGTTGTGGTTCTGCATACCGTAACAAGGGTGTACAGAAGTTACTTGACGCTATCGTTGAGTACATGCCAGCTCCTACAGATATCCCTTCAATCAAGGGAACAGATCTTGAGGGAAATGAGATTGAGAGACATTCATCAGATGATGAGCCATTCTCAGCACTTGCATTCAAGATCATGGCAGATCCATTCGTAGGAAAGCTTGCATTCTTCCGTGTTTACTCAGGAAAATGTAAGGCAGGTTCTTATGTATTAAATGCAACAAAGGATAAGAAAGAGCGTATCGGACGTATTCTTCAGATGCATGCTAATAAGAGACAGGAATTGGATGAGGTTTACTCAGGAGATATCGCTGCTGCTGTTGGATTTAAATTCACAACAACAGGTGATACAATCTGTGATGAGCAGCATCCGGTTATCCTTGAGTCTATGGAGTTCCCAGAGCCAGTTATCGAGCTCGCTATTGAGCCAAAGACAAAAGCTGGACAGGGTAAGTTAGGTGAAGCTCTTGCAAAGCTTGCAGAGGAGGATCCTACATTCCGTGCTCATACCGATCAGGAAACAGGTCAGACAATCATCGCTGGTATGGGTGAGCTTCACCTTGAGATCATCGTTGACCGTCTTCTCCGTGAGTTCAAGGTTGAGGCAAACGTTGGTGCACCTCAGGTTGCTTACAAGGAGACATTTACAAAGGCTGTTGATCAGGAATACAAATATGCTAAGCAGTCAGGTGGACGTGGACAGTACGGACACTGTAAGGTTCGCTTCGAGCCAATGGATGCCAATGGAGAAGAACTTTTCAAGTTCGATTCAGAGGTTGTCGGTGGTGCTATTCCAAAGGAGTACATCCCATCAATCGGCGAAGGTATCGAGGAGGCTACAAAGGCCGGTTCTCTTGGTGGATTCCCAGTAGTTGGTATCCATGCAACAGTATACGATGGATCTTACCATGAGGTCGATTCATCAGAGATGGCATTCCATATTGCCGGATCTATGTGTTTCAAAGAGGCTATGGCAAAGGCTTCACCTGTATTACTTGAGCCTATCATGAAGGTAGAGGTTACAATGCCTGAGGAGTACATGGGAGACGTTATCGGTGATGTTAACTCTCGTCGTGGACGTATCGAGGGTATGGACGATCTCGGCGGTGGAAAGATTGTACATGCATATGTACCACTTGCAGAGATGTTCGGTTACTCTACAGACCTTCGTTCTAAGACACAGGGACGTGGAAACTACTCAATGTTCTTCGACAGATATGAGCCGGTTCCAAAGAATGTACAGGACAAGGTTCTTGCTAACCACGCAAAATAATTGCAGATTAGCAAACAATTTATAGTACAAATGATGAAATATATACTATATATGGTATAAAAATCAAAAATAAAGGCATTTCCCCTTGAAAAAGGGGGATTTGCCATAAAATTTACTTGAAAAAACTTTGATTATTTCGTATAATCAAAGCAGTCGGTAGATTATAAAAATAGCCCATGGGGCATAAAAGTTTAAGGAGGACGTTTCAAAATGGCAAAGGCTAAATTTGAAAGAACAAAACCACATTGTAATATTGGTACCATCGGTCACGTAGATCATGGTAAAACAACTTTAACAGCAGCTATTACAGCAGTATTAGCAGCTCGTGTCGCTGGTAACACAGCTACAGATTTCGCTAACATTGATAAGGCTCCAGAGGAGAGAGAGCGTGGAATCACAATTTCTACAGCTCACGTTGAGTATGAGACAGATAAGAGACATTACGCACACGTTGACTGTCCTGGACATGCTGACTACGTAAAGAACATGATCACTGGTGCAGCTCAGATGGATGGCGCTATCCTCGTTGTTGCTGCTACTGATGGTGTTATGGCTCAGACAAAGGAGCACATCCTCCTTTCTCGTCAGGTAGGTGTTCCTTACATCATCGTATTCCTTAACAAGTGTGATATGGTTGACGACCCAGAGCTTATCGAGCTCGTAGAGATGGAAGTTACAGAGCAGCTTGAGGAGTACGGATTCAATGATTGCCCAATCATCCAGGGATCAGCTCTTAAGGCTCTTGAGGATCCAAACGGACCTTGGGGAGACAAGATCATGGAGCTTATGGATACTGTTGATTCTTATATCCCAGATCCAGAGCGTGATACAGATAAGCCATTCCTTATGCCAGTAGAGGACGTATTCACAATCACAGGTCGTGGTACTGTTGCAACTGGTAGAGTAGAGCGTGGTACACTTCACCTCAACGACGAGTTAGAGATCCTTGGTGTTAAAGAGGACGTTCAGAAGACTGTTGTTACTGGAATCGAGATGTTCCGTAAGCAGTTAGACGAGGCTCAGGCTGGTGATAACATCGGAGCACTTCTCCGTGGTGTTAACCGTGACCAGATCGTTCGTGGACAGGTTCTTGCTAAGCCTGGTACAGTAACATGTCACCGTAAGTTCACAGCTCAGGTTTACGTTCTTACAAAGGACGAGGGTGGACGTCATACTCCATTCTTCAACAACTATCGTCCACAGTTCTACTTCAGAACAACAGACGTAACAGGTGTTTGCGAGCTTCCAGCAGGAACAGAGATGTGCATGCCTGGTGATAACGTAGAGATGACAATCGAGCTCATCCATCCAGTAGCTATGGAGCAGGGTCTTACATTCGCTATCCGTGAGGGTGGACGTACAGTAGGATCTGGACGTGTTGCTACAGTTATCGAGTAATCATAACTGATTATTTAAATATGCAATAAAATTAAGGCTTCCGAGATTTTTCTCGGAAGCCTTTTTTACTGATTTGCACTTTAATAAACTAAAGTCTGAGTACTATTGAATTTAAAATGAATTTATTTTGAATTTTATAGCCACAAAGCAGCAAGCAAAATAATCAAGTTAAATAATCTAATCGAACATTTTAATCAATCAAATATGAAGTGACATTTCTGTATATTAATGCTATACTTAACCTAAATATGTGAATTACAATTAGAACTAATATTTTATTAAAATCGTAACTATTCAGAACCGCAGAGAACAAAAAAGTGGGTGAGACCTATAGTTACTATCAAATTTAAACTTGGATAAACTCAGGAGGCACACAATGGTTAAACACATTATTTTATGGACACTCAAGGACGAGTACACTCAGGCACAGAAGGAAGAAATACGTGCCGGCATAAAGGAAGGCTTAGAAGGACTTAAGGGACAGATTCCGGGCATGCTTGATATTTCAGTGCGCACAGATTATCTTCCGACATCTACAGTAGATGTGATGCTTGATACTACATTTGAGGATGCTGATGCACTTGCTGCATACGCAAAGAACCCTAAGCATGTTGCTGTGGCTGATACCAAGGTGAGACCATTTACTGCAAATAGGGCATGTATGGATTTCGAGGTGTAATAAGCGGGTGGTTGGTGTATTTGACTATAAATCGTTTCTAAAATTAGGCGATATGTCAAAAATGACGAATATTGTCAAATTATCATTGAAATAGTACTATGGTAATGATATAATAATCTTACTGTATAGAACGAAACCTAAATAAGAAAGGGAGAATTACATATGGGTGAGGAATCTAAAAGCAAAATAATGGAAATGCCACTTCAGCAGAGACTGAAATATGGCTATAAGAAAGTATTGGATATGCTGCTTGTATCAGGAGGTATATCAATTGTAGCAATTTTACTTGTTTATTTTGGTGCAAAGGCTAATATCTTTGGTGCCGAGTCAGGAACAGTTGCTATGTTTTTCCTGATTATAGGACTGGCTAATGTAATAATAGTTGGAATTGTAGCCACAATGATTGCCAAAAAAATCAGTAATCAGGTTATTGATTCTGTGCTTGAGCCATTACAGCAGATTGAGGTAGTGGCAGAGGAGCTTGTTAATGGAAATCTTCATAGCAATCTGGAGTATCATTCAGATGATGAGATTGGCAAGCTTGCACATGACCTTAGAAAGTCTATCAGGACACTTGGCTCATATATTGATGATATTGACCAGACAATGAGACAGTTTGCTGATGGCAATTTCAGCTTTAAGCCACAGGTTGAGTGGAAGGGTGATTTTGTAGGAATTAAGGAATCAATCGTTGCTTTCGAGGAGAGCATGTCAGATACAGTCAGTGGTATCCAGAGAGCCGCTAATGAGGTTTCAAACGGCGCTGAGCAGGTAGCTGCCAGCTCAAGTGATCTGGCACAGGGCGCAACAGACCAGGCCGCTGTTGTTGAGGAGCTTACAGCCACACTTGCTTCTGTAGCGGATCAGGTAGCTGAAAATGCAGAGCATGCAAAGGAAATCAGCCAGAAGGTTGACGGACTCGGAACTGAGATTATGGATAGCAATGGACAGATGCACGAGATGGTTACATCCATGAATGAAATCAATGAGGCATCTCAGGAAATCGGTAAAATCATCGCAACAATCAATGAGATTGCATCACAGACAAACCTTCTTGCACTCAATGCTTCTATCGAGGCAGCCAGAGCAGGAGAGGCAGGCAAAGGCTTTGCAGTTGTTGCAGACCAGGTTACTGTACTTGCTGAGCAGAGTGCAAATGCTGCTAAGGAGTCAGCAGCTCTTATCGAGTCTTCAGTCAAGGCTGTTGAAAAAGGAATGGTTATTGCAGGAAAGACAGCATCGCAGCTTGAGGAGGTTGCCGGCAATTCCAAGACTATCACAGATGAGGTAAATGGAATCGCAGAGACACTTGAGACACAGACAGATGCTATCAAGCAGATTAATAATGGCGTAGAGCAGATTAACGATGTAGTTCAGACTAACTCAGCTTCTTCACAGGAGTGCGCAGCTGCAAGTCAGGAGATGAGCAGTGAGGCTGAGAGCTTAAATGAGCTTATCCGTCATCTGAGAGTTGCTGAGCAGTAAGCAGATATATTAATTGTATTAAATAGAATTAAGGGTATTAATATCCCCACGTTTATTTCCATGTATATGGCGAAAAACGTGGGGATATGTTATTATATGAGTATGACATTAAAAGATAGAATACCAAAAGAATTTTATAGTTTATTCCGCACGAAAAATATGGATGCATACATGCAGATTGTTGTTGCGTTATATGAGGAGAATAACGAGGTCTATGCATCACTTGGGCTGACACGGGAGGAGTGTCAGATAATCATAGCGGATACCATATCAAAAACAGGCATTGTATGGCAGACTGATTATACTGAAGAAGAGAGTGATGAAGATAATGGCAGCATGGATAATCATGATGAAGATAATCTTGATTCCGAAATTGGCGATATATATGACCAGACCAGCTTCGCATACACCTTGACACCATCTGCCATACTGGGCAGGCTTATAAAGTGGGGCTGGATCAGGAGTGATTTTGATGAAAAGCTCAACACATATGTGATTGCATTTCCTCAGTACAGCCAGATGTATGCAGAGCTGTTTAAAAAGCTCCTGGTGGATGATGACAGCAGGGAGCGTGAGAGTATTCTGGCTGTTTACAGTTCGCTTTTTACATATTTTTCAGACCCGGAAAAAAACAATGATATTTTGAAAAATGCGCTGTATACGTCAAAAAATCTTGGACAGCTTTTATCAAATATGCAGGATGGCATGAGGGCATATTTTGATGAGCTGTCACGCATGAAGGATTTTATCGGTATACAGAAGGTGCTGATCAAGGAAATCAACAACAGTGACAGCAGACGTTATGCAATCCTTACAACCACGGATAGCTTTTATCGTTACAAGGAGGCTGTAAAGGAGCTTATAAGCAAAATCCTTAATCAGAACGATGACAGAAGGGCTGAGCTTGAGGGAATTCTTTCGCAGACTACACCCGGTACGTTTGAGAGAAAACGCTATGAGTACAGCGTGGAGTACTGTGATAAGGCAAGTGAGCTTGTTTATAAGGTGGAGCATGAGTTTGACCTGATTGAGAGAAAGTACAACAAGCTTATTGAGCAGAAGACGATTTTTGCAAAGAGGGCGCTTGCAAGGATACACTATATCCTGCAGGAAGGCGCAGATGACGAGGATAATATAGTAAAGCTCATTAACCTGATAGATAAGAGCGATAAAACAGATGAGATACTTGGGGCTCTTCGAAACAGAATGAAGTTCACCAGACAGTTTTACAATGTAACGGACGACAGTTTTCCGGGAAGAAGAGAGAAGGGAAGAAGTGAGTTTGTTCCGTTTGTTATTGATGATGCTTCGGCAGGCGAAGATGATATGGCAGATTTTGTGCCAAAGCCATTGTATACCAAAAAGGAGCTTCAAAGCTTCAGAGATAAAAATATGCGTGATGGCATGTTTGTGACAGATGAACAAACTGTAGAATCCATGGAGGATCTGGAAAAGCTTCTGTTTTTATGGCAGGAGGAGACCAATGAGCGCATGGGTGAGGATACGGTGAGTCTGGATGGAGAGATAACAAAGAATGATGGTGTAAGCTACTCAAGGCTTGTAATATCAAAATCGGACTCTAAACGAGAGGTATAGAAAAGAGAGCAATGTATGTTTGAATATATGGAGAATGTTTCGCCAAATGAGGCAGAAAATATTAGAAAAACTATTCAGGATCTGTTGAGGCAGACCTGTATTTTGCAAATGAAGTGTGACCCCGTTACATTGATTCAAAGAGACAATCCAAGGTATCAGGTGTGCCTTAGAAACAGAGAGTTTATCTCTGATTATCTGGCTGTGCTTGACTGTGAGCTGGTTCATGACCAGCAGGAGCATCTTTTCAGGATAACGGGTGATGGTGTCATGCTCGAGAAGATGACTCTTCTGACTGCAAGGATTGTCATTATAATGAAGATGATATACAGGGATAAAATCATGGGCGAGGGGCTTAATGCGACAACAACGAATCTGGCGGAGATTCGTGAGTATGGCAGAAATACCAATCTGATTACCAGAAAGCTCACTAATCAGGAATGGTCGGATGCTCTTTTGCTCATGAAAACACATCAGATGATTGAGCTGCCGGGGGCTATTGCAAACCTGGAGGACAACACGCCAATCTATATTTACGGCACAGTGAATATATTCTGCTCAGCCATGGATATAAATGAGCTCGTGCGCATGTACAGTGATGAGGTGGAGCTGATTAAGTATGATAACGATGAGGCTGCAGCACTTGAAGATGCCGGATTAGATACAGAAGGCAGTTCTGTAAACTATACTCATGAATTTGCCAAGAACATTGAAATGGAGGAGTCACCAATTGAGTCAGTCTAAGAAGATATTTACCAGAATGTGTCTAAACAACTGGGGCGGAATAAATCACAAGGTTTTGCAATTTAATGAGTATGTCAATTTGTTCAGTGGTAAGAGTGGCTCGGGAAAATCAACCGTCATGGATGCGATTCAGGTAATCCTCTATGGCAGCTTCAGTCCCACATTCTTGAATAAGGCTGCTGATGATGCAAAAAACAGGAGAAGTGTTCTGAGCTATTTGAGGGGTGAGCAGAAGGATGGCTCCGCAAATCGTGGCGACTGTGATTTTTGTTCGGTCATAGCGCTTGAGATAGAGGATACAGGCAGTCATACGTTTACATGTATCGGAATAGCCTTTGAGGTACGAAAAAACGATTCTGAGATTAAGAGGTTTGTGTACTTTAGCCATTCGGGCAGGATGCCGGAGCCTTCATATGTGACAGCAGATGGCTTTTGCTATTCAAATAATGATATTAAAAAGCTTGTAAATACTCGTTCACAGTCAGCTGACAGGCGCGCCAGAGGTGATGTCAACCGTATTTACGCATCGAAGGAGGCATACCTTGGCACATTATATGATGTGATTTTAGGATATATTGACCCGAATCGTTTTATCACAATGGAAAAAAGTGCTATTGCACTCAGAATGACAAATGGAACAGGCCAGTTTATACGTGATTATATGTTTCCAAAGAGTGACTCGGGCACGATAGAGACTATCAGTGAGCAGCTTGATGCATACAGACAAATCAGGGAAAAAATAGAGGATATGCGCAAGCGTATTGAGCTTCTTAAGGAAATAAAGGAGTCAGGGCAGGAACTGGTAAATATCCAAAGCGATATTGTCATGGCAGAGACAATGATCAGGTGCATAGATATCGAGGATATGCGTGCAAAGATTCAGGCAGCTGAGGATGATAAAAAGCGCATCGAAGAAGAACAGGACAGGCTTTCAGAAAAAGCAGAGGATATAGCCGGGCAGCAGGCGGATCTGCAGCAGGAGTATATCCAGGTATGTGCAGATTTGAAATCGAGCGACTTAGGAAGCAAAAAGGATCAGCTTAGGGAGCTTGAGAAGAGAAGTCTCATGCTTACCGACAACAGCCGTCAGTGGATTAAAATCACAAACGGACTAAAGGCCTGGGATGAGGATGAGGTCATCACAGATTATGTGAGCAATGCAGTTTTAAACCTCATTGAAGAGATTGTGGATGGCGATGTCACAGAGGCAAAATGTCAGGATCTTCATCTAAAGCTTGAGTCTATAAAGAAGGATATCGAGGATGAGCTCGAGGACAATACTTCGCAGAAAAATGAGATAACAAAAGAGCTTAAAGAGAAAAAACGTCTGGTCGATGATATGAAGAACAACCGCAAGTCGTACAGTGAGAGCCTGCGTTCGGCAAGAGCTGCGCTGCAGAGAGACTTAAGTGATAGATTTGGCGAGCCTGTGAAGGTACAGGTATTTGCGGATATGTTTGACGTACAGGACGAGGAATGGAAGAATGCCATAGAAGGACGTATGGGAAGGCTCAAGTTCTCACTTATCACAGAGCCGCGTTATGCGCATACTGCTGCTGTTATTTTCAGGGACATGAAGCAGTTTGAGGATGTTGACCTCATCAATTCCAAGGCTATCATGGACAGTGAACCAAAGGCCATGGATGGTTCGCTTTATGAGGCAGTGGATACAAAGGAAAAGTATGTAGATGTCTGCCTGAAAAGATATCTGGGACATATTATAAAGTGCCGGAGTGTTGACGAGCTTGAGCAGGTACGAGATGGAGTTACACCGGACTGCTACTCATACAGCAACTTTATTTTCAGACATCTGAAGAAGCGCGATTATACTACAAATGCCTGCATCGGAGGCAGGGTATCCAAGGCAAGACTTGCTGAGTATGAGGCAGATGTGGAGCGGCTTGAGAAGGACCAGATACAGCTTATGGGTATTATTTCAAGTCTCAAGGCACAGAGAGATTTTGAGTGCTTAAAGGGGGAGCCGGAGTATTTTGTGGGCCTTTCTGAGGCGTCAGATGAGCTTAAAGCAGTTAATTCGCAGAAAAATGAGCTCGAAGAGATTATCAGGACAATGGAGAATGGGCAGTACAAGGAGCTAAAGGAGAAAAAGAGGCTTCTTGAGAAAAACATCGATGCACTTAAGAGTGCTTTTTCACTGAATCAGCAGCAGATAAATGAAAAGATAAGCCAGCATGAGAAAATCATAGGTGCAAACGAACAGCGAAGAGCACAGCTGGAAGATATGTTACAGGGCTATGTTGCCGGAGAGGAGCTTGAGAAGCAGGTGCAGGATATGCTGCAGCATAGCTCAGGAGCATCGGTCAAGAGCAAACAGCGTGAGAAGCTTATTGAGCTGCAAGGCGCAGACGGAAATGGTGGCAGGCAGCAGTCGTGTGTGGAGACGTTGCAGACTGCCCGCTACAGGTATATAAAGGAGTTTCCGTCAGGTCAGTTCAGCGGAGCCGAGAAGTCAAATAAGGCATATGAGGAGCTGCTGGAGAAGTACGAGAAGGATTATGAGCCGGAATATGAGAGTGAGTTTGAGGAGCAGTGCAAGGTGATCTACAAAAGTCTCAGAGAGAATGTCATCGGTACAATCCACGGTGATATCAAGGCTGCAAAGCGCCATGCTTATGAGATAAACAGGCTTCTTAGGGAGACTAATTTCTCAGACAGTACCTATCAGATTAAGATAGAGCCGGCAAAGAACGAAAATGGTCAGTTCTATGATATGCTTATGGCGGAAGAACTGGACAGTAAAAATCCGGATAATGGCGGAATAGCTGGACAGATAAGCTTTGGTGAGGATGATTTTTATAAGAAATATGAGCAGAAAATTAAACTTTTGACAGACAAGTTCATGCCGCCAAGGGATGAGGATGAGCATCTGCGAATGCAGAAGCGCAAGGAAATGGAGCAGTATGCGGATTACCGCAATTATCTGTCATTCAGCATGTATGAGCAGGTTACGGACGAAAACGGCCATGTTATCAGGGAGAACTATGTAGATGACATGGCAGGCCGTGATTCGGGCGGAGAGGGACAGAACCCTAAGTACGTTGCGCTTCTCGCGGGCTTTGCGATGCTTTATATGCAGCAGAGCAATCGTGATTCAAAGATTAAGCTGGTGCTTTTGGATGAGGCATTTTCCAAGATGGATCAGGAGCGAAGTGCGGTGTGTCTCAAGTATGCAAGGAAGATGGACTTGCAGCTGATTGTCTGTGTACCGGATGAACGTTTGCAGTCGCTTATCCGAAATGTGGACTGTGTCTATGGCTTTAGGCGGCATAATAATCAGATTTCTATGATGCATATAGACAAGGGCGATTATCTGAAATTGATGGAGGGATAGATATGGCATATTATGTAGCAGAAGGCGCCGTTGTTAAGGGGCAGGTGACAATGGCTGACGGAGCAAGCGTATGGTATAATGCAACTGTAAGAGGCGATTCAGAACCGATAGAAATAGGCAGAAATTCGAATATACAGGACAATGCGGTGGTACATGTGGACTTAAGCCACAGTGTCAGAATTGGTGACAATGTGACAATAGGACACAGCGCAATTGTTCACGGGTGTACTATAGGTGATAATACACTCATCGGCATGGGTGCCATCGTGTTAAATGGAGCAAGGATTGGTAAAAACTGCATAATAGGTGCGGGCGCTCTTGTCACCCAGGGCACCGATATTCCTGACGGAAGCCTCGCATTTGGTTCTCCGGCAAAGGTGGTCAGGGCACTGACCGCTGATGAGATAGAGGAGAATCATCGCAATGCCATGCATTATGTGGAGATTGCGAGGGAGTCGCTGATTTAATATTGGACGGATTATTTACATAAACTTTGCAAATGGGTGGTAGCGGTTTTTACATAAAAAAAATAAAATCGTAATCTGGGACATACAAAACAGGGAAGGTATAATTTATGAAATCAAAAGAAGACAATACACAAAAGAAAACCAAAAAACTCTCATCAAAGGAGCTCTCATGGGTATTATATGATGTGGGAAATTCCGCATACACACTGCTTGCGTGTGCGCTCATACCGATATGGTATAAAAGCCTTGCCGTTGGAGATGGCGCAGGGCAGATTTCATCTGACAGGGCGACTGCATATTATGCGGTGGCAATAGCTGTGATGACGGTTGTATCAGCACTTATCGGGCCTGTCTGTGGCGCAATAGCAGACCATATGCGCATCAAAAAGGCTATTTTTTCCACAACAGTAGTCGTTGGGGTGTCGGCATGTATACTTAACGGTTTTACTCCTACATGGGTGCTGTTTCTTGTTATATATGTGCTTACAAAGATATTTTACAATGCATCGCTGGTATTTTATGACTCAATGCTTGTCGATGTGACGACAAAGGATAGAATGGACGAGGTGTCTTCCTACGGCTATGCCTGGGGATATCTGGGCTCGTGTGTGCCGTTTCTCGTTTCACTGGCAGCGTATATCTGTGGACCGGATATGCTTGGATACATATCAAACCGCCTGTCGATGATAATTGGCTTTGCGGTTACAGGAATTTGGTGGTTTGTTGTTACAATTCCACTGTTTAAGAGCTATAAACAGGTGAATTATGTATCGGATGCAGCAGACAAAGATATTCATAAGAATTTTGAAAATGATGTATTTATAAGAGACAATATTAAGGAGAAAAACAAAACAAACAAAAATCCGGGAGTCCTAAGACTTATAGCTGACGCATTTGCACAGATTTTTGGAACAATCAAAAAAATAGCTACAAAAGATAAAAAAGTAGGACTGTTTTTGGTTGCTTTTTTCCTTTACATAGATGGTGTAGGTACTATAATAGATAACTGTATAAACATAGGAACTGATTTAAAGCTCGATTCAGTGGGACAGGTAGTGTTTTTACTTTTTACACAGATAGTGGCATGCATCGGTTCACTTGTTTTTGGAAGACTGTCACAGACATACAAAACTACAACGCTTTTGTATGTCTGCATTGCGGGATATTTTGCAGTTTGTCTATATGCACTTACACTGCATGATCTGATTGGCTTTGGAATCATGGCATTTGGTGTGGGATGCTTCCAGGGCTCATTGCAGGCGCTGTCACGCTCATATTTTTCAAAGATTATTCCTCCTGAGAACTCGGGAGAGTACTTCGGAATCTATGATATTTTTGCAAAGGGAGCTTCATTTTTAGGCTCGCTTGTCATCGCGTCAGTAAAGCTTGCAGGCGGCACGATAAATGTGGCAGTTGCAACTATGGCAATATTCTTTGCAGTGGGATTTGTATTTTTAAGGCTTGCAGACAGATATGATGCACCGAGGCATGAAAATAACTAAAATAAAAAGTAACGAAAGAAGGCTTAAAGTATGATAAACACAGAGGGAACAAAGGTCTGGGCACACAGAGGAGCATCCGGATATGCACCGGAGAACACACTTGAAGCATTCAAGAAGGCAGAAAAGATGAAGGCTGACGGCGTGGAGCTTGATGTGCAGCTCACAAAGGATGGAGAGCTTGTGGTCATACATGATGAGACCGTGGACAGAGTGAGTGGAGAGAAAGGCTTTGTAAAGGACTATACACTCAAGGAGCTAAAGCGCCTCAATGTGTCAAAGCACATGCCGTCTTATGACAAGAAGACTCGCATTCCAACACTCGATGAGGTGTTTGACCTGCTCAAAAACACAGAGATGACCATAAATATCGAGCTCAAAAACGGTATCGTACAGTACAAAAATCTGGAGAAAAAGGTGCTGGCGCTCGTGGAAGAGTATGATATGCTTGACAGAATCTGGTGCTCATCATTCAATCACGAGTCGATTGTGCGCATGAAAAAGCTTTGCCCTGATATGAGGTGCGGTCTGCTTTTTTCTGACATTATAGTAAATCCGGCAGAGTATGCAAGCGAGCTTCATGTGGATGCGCTTCATCCGGCAACCTACCATATGCAGGATGAAAACTACATTGACAAGGCGCACGGAAGAGGACTTAGAGCTCATGTATGGACTGTAAACGAAAAGCATGAGATGAAGGCGCTTGTCAAGGCAGAAGTAGATGCAATTATCACAAATTATCCTGATATTGCTGTTGAAATAGTTAAAAATGCCTAAAAGATATATAAAATGCACACAAAATTAATTTATGTAAAGCTGAGTAAAGAAATGTAAAGTTTTTACCATGATTTTACATAACTGCGTTTTGGACTTTACATTAGCTTGATACTATTAACTTGTTGAATAGTTATTGATTAATTTTAATCATTTATCATGCTAATGGAGAGATCATGTTGAAAAAGAAATTACTAAAGAAAGCGGTCGTCATAGGAATGATGGCAACAATGATAACAGGCTGTTCACAAGAGGTACAAACTACCAATGTGGACGGCCTTAATTCATATAAAAATGCGTCAAAGAGGTGGTAATGCAGCTTGCTGCAAAGGAAACTCTCAGATGTGCTGATATTGTTGAAGAAATGTTTGTAAATTTGCATGAATGTATTGACAAAAAAGACAAAAATATCGAAAATGAACTTAAGAGTGCACGGACATTGCAGAAGCATTATGTGCTGTGCGGTATAGCGAGAATTGGAATATTATCAGATGATATCAACGGAGAGGTAAATATTGCATAGGGAAAGAGTTTTGAAGGCACTTGCACAGCTGCTTGTCGGGGTGGAAAATAAGCTTCATCTGGCAGACAGAAGGAGACGCCGTGAGGATAAACTGATAGAGCGGGCAAGGCTGCTTGAAATACAGCGGGCACAAAATAAAACGAACTTAAAAGACGCGGATGCGAATGGAAAAATATCATATAGAATAGGAGCATATATGCAGATGAAAAAACTGGAAGAAGTTTACACAAACAGGGAGCTGTCATGGTTACAGTTCAATGAGCGAGTATTAAATGAGGCGGGCAATCCAAGAGTACCGCTTGCGGAGAGACTGACCTTTGCATCAATCTACCAGACAAATCTGGATGAGTTTTTCATGGTAAGAGTAGGATCACTCATGATGCAGATGAATTCAAAGGAAAAGATTTTCGAGAACAAGACAAAGATGTCGAGTGAGGAACAGGTATCGGCAATCCTTGACAGAGTATGCGAGCTTGAGAAGAAAAAAGCAAGGATTTACGAGCAACTCATGGGTGAGCTTGAGCCAAAGGGCGTGCGCATAATCAATTTCAACAAGCTGTCAAAGGATGAGGGTGATTTACTGGAGGCATATTTTGATGCACACATTGCACCTTTCCTCTCACCAATGATTATAGGAAAGCAGCAGCCGTTCCCATTCCTTGCCAATAAACAGCTCTATGCGGTAGTGCTTTTAACCACGCAGAAGGGAAAGAAAAAGACAGGTATCGTGCCATGCTCAAACAGCGTATTCAAGCGTCTGATTGAGATACCTACAAGACCGGGCACATTTATGCTGTCGGAGGAGCTTATTTTACACTTTGTATCAAAGCTCTATCCAAAGTATGTAATCCGTGAGAAATCAATCATGCGTGTGACACGTAATGCGGATATCGATGCGCAGAGCATGTATGATGAGGATATGGATTACCGTAATATGATGGAGGAGCTCATCAAGAAGAGAGTGCGTCTTGATCCTGTAAGAGTTGAGCTTTCAAGAAAAATCAACCGCAAGGCGATTGACGAACTCTCAAGCTTCCTTGAGATTGGCAAAAAGCATTTTATCAGTGTAAAAACACCGCTTGATATGTCGTTCGTATTCCAGCTTCAGCACTATCTGCGAGACAAGCAGGAGCTTTTCTTTGAGAAGCGTACACCGCGTGACACACCTGAGCTTTCGCTTAAGGAGAGTATACTCGGTCAGGTTGAGAAAAAGGATGTGCTTCTTTCATATCCGTTTGAGAGCATGAAGCCGTTTATCAAGATGCTTAACGATGCAGCAGAGGATCCTGATGTGGTTTCTATCAAGATGACACTTTACAGAGTGGCAGACAAGAGCCAGATTATCGATGCACTTATAGAGGCTGCAGAAAACGGCAAGGAGGTTATCGTGCTTGTCGAGCTGCGTGCGAGGTTTGATGAGGCTAACAACATAGAGATGTCACACCGCCTTGAGGATGCAGGCTGTCAGATACTTTACGGACTCGGTGATTACAAGGTCCACTCAAAGCTCTGTCTCATCACAAAGAAAAAGGGCGATGGCTTTGAGTACATCACTCAGATTGGTACAGGAAACTACAACGAGAAGACCTCGCGTCTTTATACAGATTTATCCCTCATCACTGCAAATCAGGAGATTGGAGCAGATGCATCAAGGGTGTTTATGGCGCTTCAGAGAGGTGAGACTGTTTCGGACGGAGATGTAAAACATCTGCTTGTTGCCCCAAAATGCCTGCAGAATAAGATTGTTGACATGATTGACGAGCAGATTGCCAATAAGAATGCAGGAAAACCGGCATACATCGGAGTTAAGATTAACTCTCTCACTGATAAGGTGCTTATAGACAAGCTTATCGATGCTTCTCAGGCAGGCGTGAAGGTTGAGCTTATTGTCAGAGGAATATGCTGTGTGAAGCCGCAGGTTGAGGATGCCACAGAAAACATCACTGTAATAAGTGTTGTAGGAAGATATCTTGAGCATTCACGTATATACAGATTTGGTGTGGGCGATGATGAGAAGATTTACATTGCGTCAGCAGATTTTATGACCAGAAATACCGTAAGACGTGTGGAGGTTGCAACACCGGTATACGATGCACATGCTAAGGACAAGATCCGCCATATCTTCGATACAATCATGACAGATGACGAGAAGGGCAAGGAGCTTTGCGCTGATGGTGAGTATGTGGACAGAAAGATAAACAGCACACCGATAGATTCGCAGGAGCAGTTCTTTGAGGAAGCATACAAAAATGCCGATAAGAGTGCGGACAATCAGTAAAATGAGGTAATTGCATAAAGATATGACATATTAGTTTCTCTAATTGCAGGTGTTTGTGAATAGCTATAGTGGTTGAATAAAAAAGCTGCGACATACATTTCAGTGTGTCGTGGCTTTTTAGATACTTTATAAGGTATTTACGATATCAAATTTCCGTTGTATTATAATAACAAGGAACACATCTTTATACTAAATATTGAAAAAAATATAAGAAGCTTGGATATGGAATATATCTTAAGCTTATTGGAGGAAAGATAGTATAATGGGAAAAAAAGAAGCAAAGACAAATGCAATAAGAATACTGGAAACAATGAAGATTCCATATGAGGCACGCACATACGAGTGCGATGACTTTGTGGATGCAGCTCAGATAGCAGACAAGCTGGGGCTTGACCACGCAGGCATGTACAAGACTATCACGACAGTCGGCAAAAGCGGCGGATACTATGTGTTTGTGGTACCGATAGATGACGAAATTGATTTCAAAAAAGCCGCAAAGGCAGCAGGTGAGAAGTCCATAGAGATGCTGCATCTCAAGGATTTGACAAAGGTTACAGGCTATATAAGGGGCGGCTGTACATCAATCGGAATGAAAAAACAGTATCCTACATTTATCCATGAGGCAGCTAAGGAGCAGGACAAAATCACGGTCAGCGGAGGCAGGCTTGGGCTTCAGATTACGCTGTCACCGGATGATTTGTGCAGGGCGGCAAAGGCAGAGTATGCAGATATTATAAAATAATTAAAATGAAAGTTCTTTTTCCTAGGCTTTTACACGTCAGTGTGTTATAATAAATAAAGCTGGCGATTGCTAAGACAGACGGTTTGGCTAATAAACTTACAATGCAATCGTAATAATAGAACTAAAGCAGAGGAATAATAGAGATGGAAAAAATTATTTTAACAGGAGACAGACCAACAGGAAGACTCCATATAGGCCATTACGTGGGCTCACTTCGCAGAAGAGTTGAGCTTCAGAATTCAGGAGAGTATGACAAAATATTTATCATGATTGCCGATGCACAGGCACTCACAGACAATTTTGACAATCCTGAGAAAATCAGACAGAATATCATAGAGGTAGCACTTGATTACCTCTCAGCAGGACTCGATCCGGCAAAGTCTACACTGTTTGTGCAGTCACAGATACCGGAGCTTACTGAGCTTACATTTTTCTACTCAAATCTCGTTACGGTATCGAGACTTCAGAGAAACCCTACAGTAAAGAATGAGATTAAGCTAAGAAATTTCGAGGCAAGTATACCGGTTGGATTTTTCAATTATCCAATCAGTCAGGCTGCAGATATCACTGCCTTCAAGGCTACAACTGTTCCGGTTGGAGAGGACCAGCTCCCAATGATAGAGCAGACCAGGGAGATTGTCAGAAAGTTTAATTCTATCTATGATGAGGTGCTCGTTGAGCCGGATGTGTTTTTACCTGAGAATGAGGCATGCTGCAGACTTCCGGGTACAGACGGTGGACAGAAGATGAGCAAATCATTAGGCAACTGTATCTATCTGGCAGATACAGAGGCAGATGTAAAGAAGAAAATCATGAGCATGTATACAGATCCGACACATATCCAGATTTCAGATCCGGGACATGTGGAGGGCAATACAGTATTCACATATCTTGATGCTTTCTCTAAGCCGGGACATTTTGAGGAGTATCTGCCGGAGTATGCTAACCTTCAGGAGCTTAAGGATCACTATACAAGGGGCGGTCTTGGCGATGTGAAGATTAAGAAATTCCTCAACAACATCATGCAGGAGGAGCTTTCACCTATCCGCGCAAGAAGAGCAGAGTATGAGAAGGATATTCCGGCTGTATATGAGATACTAAGGAAGGGCAGCGAGACAGCAAGAGAGGCTGCAGCACAGACAATGGCAGAGGTCAAGCGCGCCATGAGGATAAATTACTTTGAGGATGCAGAGCTTATAAAGAGCCAGAGTCAGAAATACGCTGAGAAGTAATATCTTTTATTTCAAAGACAATACGTTAGTGATGTCAAAATATTTTGTGGCATTATGTGTGTCATAAAAGCCACGGGGAGGCACCATGGTCAAGTTTTACAGGACAGATGACAAATTAATACATGAGCTGGATACGATGCAGGGAGGTACCTGGATACAGATGGTCAACCCTTCTGTAGCAGAGGGACAGATGGTAGCGGATGAACTGAATGTTGATATTGAGGACGTACTTGCAGCACTCGATGAGGAGGAGAGCTCCCGTATAGAACTGCAGGATGGGTATACGTTGATTCTTGTGGATATACCTTCGATAGAGACTAGGCATGACAAGGAGTCATATACCACAATCCCACTTGGCATCATACTTACAGATGATGAGATAGTGACAGTCTGTACAGAGGATACACCGGTGCTTCAGGTATTTTTAAATAACCGTGTAAAGGAATTTTCCACCAAGAAAAAGATGCGCTTTGTATACCAGATTCTTTACAGGATATCTGTACTGTATCAGAATGATCTGCGCATCATAGACAAGATGCGTACTGAGATTGAGGAGAGAGTCGGAGAGGATACAGAGGAGGACGATTTGATCGCGCTTCACGAGCTGGAATCCACACTCGTATACTTTGCCACATCGCTTCGTTCCAATGGAGTTGTGTTAGAGAGACTGACCAGATACAAACGCCTTGAGCAGTATCCGGAGGATAAGGAGCTTCTCGGAGATGTAATTGTCGAAAATAAGCAGGCTATTGAGATGACGGGAATTTACAGGGACATCATAAATGGTACCAGAGAGCTTATGAGCACGGTCATTGACAACAGACTTAACAATGTCATGAAGTCGCTCACAATCATCACACTTATCATGGCTATCCCGACGGTTATCTCAGGAATCTATGGTATGAATGTCAGCTCAAAGTGGGTACCGCTTGCGACGACAGCACATGGATTTATGATTATAATAGGTGTTATGGTTGTCATATGTGTGCTGATACTGATTTTATTGAAGAAAAAGAGAATATTGTAATATATTGCGTATTCATTAAAAGGCCGCAGTATTTCATAGAAAATAATGAAATACTGCGGCTGATTTTATTTTAGAACTGATTAGCAGATACTTTCAAAGCGTCCGCTTGCACCACAAGGCAGCACGAGTCCGTTTGAAGAAACCGGGAGACCGATTTCGCTTGCGGTTACTTTACCATCAAACTTTTTAAGAGCAGTGCTTATCATATAGGTGAGCACTGCAGGCTGCAAGCCAGTCGTATAGGAATTAATAAGGAAGAAAAGCGGCTTGTCGGTAAGGAGCTTTGCACAAAGCTGTACAAGCGGATATACGCTTTCCTCAATTTTCCAAATTTCACCCTTAGGACCTCTGCCGTATGACGGCGGATCCATTATGATGGCATCGTAATGATTGCCACGGCGGATTTCACGCTCAACAAACTTCACACAGTCATCCACAAGCCATCTGATAGGTGCGTCACCAAGACCGCTGCTTACAGCGTTTTCCTTAGCCCATGTGACCATACCCTTTGAAGCGTCCACATGTGTGACAGCAGCGCCTGCGGCAGCAGCAGCGAGAGTGGCACCTCCGGTGTATGCAAAGAGATTTAATACCTTTACATTACGACCGCTTTTTTTTGCATCATAAATCTTCTTTGAAAACCAGTCCCAGTTGGCAGCCTGCTCAGGAAACAGACCGGTGTGCTTGAAGCTGAATGGTTTTAAGTGAAATGTGAGCTCCTTATCAATAGGAAGAGAGTAGTTTATGGTCCACTCCTGCGGCAGATCAAAAAACTCCCATTCACCACCGCCTTTCTTGCTTCTGTGATAGTGACCGTTAAGCTTTTTCCAGTTCTTATTAGTCTTTGGAGTGTCCCAAATTACCTGAGGATCTGGACGCAGCAAAATATATTTAGACCAACGCTCAAGCTTTTCACCGCATGAGCAGTCAATAACCTCGTAATCTTTCCATCTATCTGCTAACCACATATGTTTATATTCCTTTCTTATCTGCGTGTAAAAAATAAACTACACGTTGCTTGCATTTAATCGGGTTTCTTCTATAATAATATACGTGCAAAAGTGTAATTTTTCAATGGAATATTATCCGAAATAAAAAAATAAATTTTTTTTGAAAAAAGTATTGCAATTATTGTAAACGTCATGTATAATATCACTTGCTGTGGCATGATAGCTATGAAGTTTGAAGTTACTGTCCATGAGACAGAGAATTCGGCGGAGCGAATGTCAAGTTAGGAAACTGACGGCAAGTCACTGTACAGAACAGATATGGTCTACAAAATGTAGAAACAACGTGTGAAAGTCCACAGGACACACACGGAGATGTGTACAGTCACCGCTTGTCGTACTGAAGTTAAAAGTGCGAAAAGGAGGCGACTTTTTTTATGGCAAGTCAAGTAATGAGAATTACTCTCAAGGCGTATGATCACGAGTTAGTAGATTCAAGCGCAAAGAAAATCATCGAGACTGTAAAGAAGAATGGATCACAGGTGAGCGGACCGGTACCTCTTCCGACAAAGAAGGAAGTAGTTACAATTCTTAGAGCTACTCACAAGTATAAGGATTCTCGTGAACAGTTCGAGCAGAGAACTCATAAGAGACTTATCGATATCATCAATCCAACACAGAAGACAACAGAGTCTTTATCAAGGATTGAAATGCCAGCTGGTGTTTACATTGATATCAAAATGAAGCAGAAATAAGCTTCAACAATTAATTAGTATATCCCCGAATGGTTTATATAGAAGATACAGTGCGAAAGCATAACGATCTAGTAGGCTGCTCTAGGATGAACGGTTCCGCTACTTGTTCCGGCTAATTCTTCGCGGGCTGGGTTGACAGGCAAGAGGCGTTCCGCTGTAGAAAACAGGAGGTAAAGAAATGAAGAAAGCGATTTTAGCAACAAAAATCGGTATGACACAGATCTTCAATGCAGATGGTGTATTAGTACCTGTAACTGTATTAGAGGCTGGTCCATGTGTTGTAACACAGATCAAAACTGTTGAGAATGACGGTTACAGCGCAGTTCAGGTTGGTTTCGGCGACAAGAAAGAGAAAGTCGTTGAGAAGGATGCCAACGGTAAAAAGAGCGTAGTACACAGACATGGTGTTAACAAGGCTCAGATGGGACACTTCAAAAAAGCAGGTGTTTCAGGAAAGAGATTCGTTCGCGAGTTCAAATTCGAAAACGCAGATGAGTACAATTTAGCAGATGAGATCAAGGCTGACATCTTCGCAGAGGGTGACAAGGTTGACGTAACTGCTATTTCAAAAGGTAAAGGTTTCCAGGGTGCTATCAAGAGATTAGGTCAGCACAGAGGACCAATGGCTCATGGTTCTAAATTCCATCGTCATCAGGGTTCTAACGGTGCTTGTTCTTCACCAAGTAAGGTATTCAAGGGAAAAGGAATGCCTGGACACATGGGTAGCGTAAAGGTTACAACTCAGAATCTTGAGGTTGTAAGAGTTGACGCAGACAAGAACTTACTGTTAATCAAGGGCGCAGTTCCAGGAGCTAAGAAAGCTCTCATTACAGTAAAAGAGACTACAAAATCTGGTAAATAGTGCAAAGTAAGAAAGGAGGAACTTTACGATGGCTAACGTAGCTGTATATAACATGGAAGGCAAAGAAGTCGACAAGATCGAGTTAAATGATTCCATTTTCGGCGTAGAAATTAATGAGCATTTAGTTCATATGGCTGTTCTTCAGCAGCTTGCAAATAAACGTCAGGGAACTCAGAAAGCTAAGACACGTTCTGAAGTTCGCGGTGGCGGAAGAAAACCATGGAGACAGAAGGGAACAGGACATGCACGTCAGGGTTCTACAAGATCTCCACAGTGGACAGGTGGTGGAGTTGTATTCGCTCCTACTCCTAGAGATTACTCATTCAAGCTCAACAAGAAAGAGAAGAGAGCAGCTCTTAAGTCTGCACTTACATCAAGAGTTGTTGAGAACAAGTTCGTTGTAGTAGATGAGCTTAAGCTTGATGAGATTAAGACAAAGAAATTTGTAGAAGTATTAAAGAACCTCAATGTTGAGAAGGCACTCGTTGTATTAAATGATATGGACGAGAAGGTTATCGCTTCTGCAGCAAACATCCCAACAGTTAAGACAACTCAGACAAATGAGCTTAACGTATTCGATGTATTAAAATATGACACAGTAGTAGTTACAAAGGCTGCTGTAGCAACAATCGAGGAGGTATATGCATAATGGCAAACGTACAGTACTATGATGTAATCCTCAAACCAGTAGTAACTGAGAAGAGTATGAATGCAATGGCTGAGAAGAAATACACATTCCTTGTTCACCCGGATGCAAACAAGACTATGATCAAAGAAGCAGTAGAGAGAATGTTCGAAGGAACAAAGGTTGCCAAAGTTAACACAATGAACTGCGAAGGCAAGAACAAGCGTCGTGGAATGGTAACAGGAAAGACTGCTAAGACAAAGAAGGCTATCGTACAGCTTACAGCAGACAGCAAAGATATCGAGATCTTCGCAGGACTGTAGACCGAGGTCGAAAGCAACTTCAAAATGATATGCGTCAGAAAAGACGCGATAATGAAAACATATCGAAAGGAGAAACAAAATGGGAATTAAGACATATAACCCATATACACCTTCCAGAAGAAATATGACTGGTTCAGATTTCTCAGAGATTACAAAGACAACTCCTGAGAAGTCACTTGTTACTTCTTTAAAGAAGAACGCTGGTCGTAACAATCAGGGTAAAATCACAGTTAGACACCAGGGTGGTGGAAACAGAAGAAAATACAGACTTATCGATTTCAAGAGAAATAAGAAAGACGGTATTCCAGCAACTGTAATTGGTATCGAGTACGATCCAAACAGAACAGCAAACATCGCACTTATCTGCTATGCAGATGGTGAGAAATCATATATTCTTGCTCCAGCAGGACTTACAGACGGAATGAAGGTTATGAGCGGTGCTCAGGCTGAGGTCAGAGTTGGAAACTGCTTACCACTTGAGAATATCCCAGTTGGTACACAGATTCACAACATCGAGCTTCTTCCTGGAAAGGGCGGACAGCTTGTTCGTTCAGCAGGACTTAGCGCACAGCTTATGGCTAAAGAAGGCAAATATGCAACACTTCGTCTTCCTTCAGGAGAGATGAGAATGGTTCCAATTCAGTGCCGTGCTACAATCGGTGTAATTGGAAACGGAGATCACAACCTCGTAAATATTGGTAAAGCCGGACGTAAGCGTCACATGGGTGTTCGTCCAACAGTTCGTGGATCTGTTATGAACCCTAACGACCATCCACACGGTGGTGGAGAAGGTAAGGCACCTGTAGGACGTCCAGGACCATGTACTCCATGGGGCAAACCTGCACTTGGCTTAAAGACCAGAAAGAAGAACAAACAGTCTAACAAGATGATCGTTCGTAGAAGAGACGGTCGTGCAATCAAATAATTAGGAGGTTGAATAAATGGCACGTTCATTAAAAAAAGGACCATTTGCTGATGAAAGCTTACTTAAAAAAGTAGATGCTATGAACGCTTCTGGTGACAAGTCTGTAATCAAGACATGGTCACGTCGTTCAACAATCTTCCCTTCATTCGTTGGACACACAATCGCTGTTCATGATGGAAGAAAGCATGTTCCTGTATATGTTACAGAGGATATGGTTGGACATAAACTTGGTGAGTTCGTTGCAACAAGAACTTACAGAGGACATGGAAAAGACGAGAAGAAATCAGGCGTAAGATAAGATTTATTGAAAGGAGGTTTCATCCATGGCAAAGGGACATAGATCCAAAATCAAGAGAGAGAGAAATGAAGTTAGAGATACAAGACCTTCAGCAAAGTTATCTTATGCTAGAGTGTCTGTACAGAAAGCTTGTTTCGTTTTAGATGCTATTCGTGGAAAGAGTGTTAACGAAGCACTTGCAATCGTAACATACAATCCTAGATATGCTTCAAGCTTAGTAAAGAAATTATTAGAGTCAGCAATCGCTAACGCAGAAAATAATTATCCGGAAAAGAACTATAAGGCAGAGAACCTTTACGTTGCAGAGTGTTTTGCAAATAAAGGACCAACAATGAAGAGAATTCATCCTAGAGCACAGGGTAGAGCTTACAGAATCGAGAAGAGAATGAGCCACATTACAATCGTGCTTGATGAAAGATAGGAGGCAATCATGGGACAGAAGGTTAATCCTCATGGCTTAAGAGTTGGCGTTATCAAGGACTGGGATTCCAAATGGTATGCAGAGGGTGATTTCGCTGATTACTTAGTAGAAGATTATAATATCAGAACATTTTTAAAGAAAAAATTATACGCAGCTGGTGTTTCAAAGATTGAGATCGAGAGAGCTTCAGACCGCGTTAAGGTTATCATTTATACAGCTAAGCCGGGTGTTGTAATCGGTAAGGGCGGAGCTGAGATCGAGAAGATCAAGGCTGAGGTTCAGAAGCTTACAGACAAGAAATTAGTTGTTGATATCAAAGAAGTAAAGAGACCGGACAAGGATGCACAGCTTGTTGCTGAGAACATCGCTTTACAGCTTGAGAACCGTGTTTCATTCCGTAGAGCAATGAAGTCTTGCATGGGAAGAGCTATGAAGGCCGGCGTTAAAGGAATTAAGACAACATGTTCAGGTCGTCTTGGTGGAGCAGATATGGCTCGTACAGAGACATACAATGATGGAACTACTCCACTCCAGACAATCAGAGCAGATATCGATTATGGATTCGCTGAAGCAGATACAACTTACGGCAAGGTTGGCGTTAAGGTTTGGATCTACAAAGGCGAGGTACTTCCTACAAAAGCAAACAAGGAAGGAGGAGCTAAGTAATTATGTTAATGCCTAAGAGAGTAAAACATCGTAAACAGTTCCGTGGTTCCATGGCAGGAAAAGCTACAAGAGGAAACAAGATCACAAATGGTGAGTACGGTATTGTAGCACTTGAGCCATGCTGGATCAAAGCAAATCAGATTGAGGCTGCCCGTGTAGCTATGACTCGTTACATCAAGCGTGGTGGTAAAGTTTGGATAAAGATTTTCCCAGAGAAACCTGTAACACATAAGCCTATGGGTGTTCGAATGGGTAAAGGAAAGGGTGCCCTTGAGTATTGGGTAGCTGTAGTAAAACCAGGTAGAGTATTATTTGAAATCTCCGGAGTACCGGAAGACGTAGCTAAAGAAGCTTTACGTCTTGCTACACACAAATTACCTTGCAAGTGTAAAGTAGTTTCTCGTGCAGATTTAGAAGGCGGTGAGTCAAATGAAAACTAGTGCATACGTTAAAGAGTTACAGGCACAGAGCGTAGAGCAGTTACAGGCACAGCTCGTTGATGCTAAAAAAGAACTTTTCAATTTAAGATTCCAGAATGCAACTAACCAGTTAGATAACACAGCAAGAATCAAAGAGGTTCGTAAGAACATCGCTAGAATTCAGACTGTTATCACTGCAAAGGCTGCAGAATAGTTTATCCTATCAGAAAGGAGATTTTAGACCGTGGAAGAAAGAAATCTTAGAAAAACACGTGTTGGTGTTGTTGTAAGCGATAAGATGGATAAGACAATCGTTGTAGCTGTAAGAGATAACGTAAGACATCCTCTTTACAACAAGATCGTTAAGAAGACTTATAAATTAAAAGCTCATGACGAGAAAAACGATGCAAAGATCGGTGATACAGTCAGAGTTATGGAAACAAGACCTTTATCTAAAGATAAGAGATGGAGACTTGTAGAAATCATGGAAAGAGCAAAATAATAAAAGGAGGCTACAAGCATGGTACAGCAGGAAAGCAGACTCAAGGTTGCTGATAACACTGGCGCTAAAGAGTTACTTGTTATCCGCGTTATGGGTGGATCTACCAGAAGATATGCGAACATCGGTGATGTAATCGTTGCTACTGTTAAAGATGCAACACCAGGCGGTGTTGTTAAAAAAGGCGATGTAGTTAAAGCCGTAGTAGTTCGTTCAGTAAAAGGTGCTCGTCGTAAAGACGGATCTTATATAAAGTTTGATGAGAACGCAGCAGTAATCATCAAAGATGACAAAACTCCAAAAGGAACACGTATATTTGGACCAGTAGCTCGTGAGCTTCGTGAGAAACAGTTCATGAAGATTGTTTCTCTGGCTCCGGAAGTATTATAGGAGGAACGTCAATGGCAACTATGAAAATCAAAAAAGGCGACCTTGTTAAGGTTATCGCTGGAAAAGATATCAACAATGAGGGCAAGGTAATTGCCGTAAACGCAAAGAACAATACACTTCTTGTTGAGGGAATCAACATGGTTACTAAGCATACAAAACCAAGTATGTCAAATCAGCAGGGCGGTATCGTTCATCAGGAGGCTCCAATTGATGCTTCCAACGTAATGCTCATCCATGACGGAAAGCCTACTCGTGTAGGATTCAAGATGGATGGAGATAAGAAAGTTCGCTTTGCTAAATCAACAGGCAAGGTTATCGACTAATTGGAGAGAGGAGGATTAAGACATTGAGTAGACTTAGAGAACAGTACGAAAATGAGATCAAGGACGCAATGATCAAAAAGTTCGGATACAAAAACGCAATGGAAATTCCAAAGCTTGACAAGATCGTAGTTAACATGGGTGTTGGTGAAGCTAAGGAAAACGCTAAGGTTCTTGAGGCAGCCGTTAAGGATATGGAAGCCATCACAGGACAGAAAGCAGTTACAACTAAAGCAAAGAATGCTATAGCTAACTTTAAAATCAGAGAAGGAATGCCAATCGGATGTAAGGTTACATTACGTGGTGAGAAGATGTACGAGTTTGCAGATCGTCTCATCAACTTAGCATTACCTCGTGTACGTGACTTCAGAGGTGTTAACCCTAACGCATTTGATGGCCGTGGAAACTATGCCCTTGGAATTAAAGAGCAGATCATCTTCCCTGAGATCGAGTATGATAAGGTAGATAAGGTTCGTGGTATGGACATTATCTTCGTTACTACTGCTAAGACAGACGAAGAGGCACGTGAGTTACTGGCACAGTTCAATATGCCATTCGCTAAATAATCGGAGGAATTCTAATGGCTAAGACAAGTATGAAAATCAAACAGCAGCGTGCACCAAAGTTCTCTACAAGAGCTTATACACGTTGTAGAATTTGTGGACGTCCACATTCAGTTTTAAAGAAATACGGAATCTGCAGAGTATGCTTCCGTGAGTTAGCATACAAGGGACAGATCCCAGGCGTTAAAAAAGCTAGCTGGTAAGCCTGAAAGCAACTTAGTGAACACAAGCGCATATGCGCTGTGTGAGCTTAGTGCGAAGAGAACTTCCTTTCAGCAACAGCTGTTTTATAAATAACTATATTAACAAACATATTTAAGGAGGATATCGTTCATTATGATGATGACAAGTGATCCAATCGCAGATATGCTTACAAGAATTCGTAACGCAAATACTGCAAAACATGATACAGTAGACATCCCAGCTTCTAAGATTAAAGTAGCAATCGCTGGAATCCTTGTAGATGAGGGATTCATCGAGAAATACGACATCGTTGAGGATGGAAAAATCAAGACAATCCATGTTACATTAAAATATGGTGCTGATAAGAACGAGAAGGTTATTACAGGCATCAAGAGAATTTCTAAGCCAGGTCTTCGTGTATACGCAGGCAAGGATGAGATTCCTTCAGTACTTGGTGGACTTGGAATCGCTATTCTTTCAACTAACCAGGGTATCGTAACTGATAAAGAGGCTAGAAAGCTTCAGGTTGGTGGCGAAGTTTTAGCATTCGTTTGGTAAACATTGAACACTTAATGAATGCAAGCGTAAGCGTAGCATGAATTTAGTGTGAAAGTTGTTCTTTGAGTGAAGCGAAAAGAACTACCTTATGACATGATATTGTAGGTAGCTTGAACTTAGCAAAGAGAACATACCCCTAAAGATCTTAATTTATATTAAGTATATTTTATCAAGTATCCATATTCGATGCATCCATGATGTATAGTAGGGATACAGCAAGTAACATCTTAAAGTATAACCTGACCACAAGGTCAGAAATACTAAATAACTATTAACCTAATATCAAAATATAGGAGGTACGGGCATGTCACGTATAGGAAGAATGCCAATCGCAGTTCCTGCTGGAGTAACAGTTGAAATTGCAGAAAATAATCATGTGACTGTAAAAGGTCCAAAGGGTACTCTTGAGAGAACTCTTCCATCAGAGATGGATATCAAATTAGAGGGTGAAGAAGTAGTAGTTACAAGACCTAATGATTTGAAGAAAATGAAATCCTTACATGGATTAACAAGAACACTTATCCACAACATGGTTGTTGGTGTAACTGAGGGTTATACAAAGACTCTTGAGGTTAACGGTGTTGGTTACAGAGCTTCTAAGGCTGGAAAGAAACTTACTCTTAACTTAGGATATTCTCATCCGGTTGAGATGGAGGATCCGGAAGGACTTGAGTCAGAGGTTCAGGATAACAAGATCATCATTAAGGGTATCGATAAAGAAAAAGTTGGCCAGTACGCAGCTGAGATCAGAGATAAGAGAAGACCTGAGCCATATAAGGGCAAGGGAATCAAATATGCTGATGAGGTTATTAGACGTAAAGTTGGTAAGACTGGTAAAAAATAATTAAAGGAGTGGACAAGTAATGGTTAGTAAGAAATCAAGAACAGAAGTTCGTGTAAAGAAACATAACAGAATGCGTAATCATCTTGCTGGTACAGCACAGCGTCCTCGTTTAGCTGTATTCAGAAGTAATAACCATATGTATGCTCAGATTATTGATGATACAGTTGGAAATACACTCGTTTCTGCATCAACACTTGACAAGGATATCAAGGCAGAGCTCGAGAAGACTAATAACGTAGATGCAGCAGCAAAGCTTGGTACTGTAATCGCAAAGAAAGCATTAGATAAAGGTATTTCAACTGTTGTCTTCGATAGAGGCGGTTTTATTTACGCAGGAAAAGTTAAAGCATTAGCTGAAGCAGCAAGAGAAGCTGGCTTAGATTTTTAGGAGGAGACAAACATGAAACGTGAAATCATTGACGCTAGTCAATTAGAATTAGTTGACCAGGTAGTTGACATCAAGCGTGTAACAAAGGTTGTTAAGGGTGGACGTAACATGCGATTCACAGCTCTCGTTGTTGTTGGTGACAAGAACGGCCATGTAGGTGCAGGTCTTGGAAAAGCAGCAGAAATTCCTGAAGCTATCCGCAAGGGTAAAGAGGACGCCATCAAGAGCATGGTAAATGTTAAGTTAGACGAGAACAATTCTATTACACATGATGTAACAGGAAAATATACAGGTGCTTCCGTATTATTAAAGAAGTCTCCTGAAGGTACTGGTATCATCGCTGGTGGTCCTGCACGTTCAGTATGCGAGATCGCTGGTATCCAGAATATCCGTACAAAGTCTTTAGGATCAAACAACAAGCAGAACGTAGTACTTGCTACTATCGAGGCTCTTAAGCAGTTAAGAAGCCCTGAGGATGTTGCAAAGCTTCGTGGTAAATCTGTAGAAGAAATCTTAGGTTAGGAGGAACGCTAAAATGGCAGATAGAGTTAAAGTTACATTAATCAAATCTACAATCGGTGCTGTTCCTAAGAACAAGAAGACTATTGAGGCTCTTGGTCTTACTAAGTTAGGCAAAACTGTAGAGTTACCAAACAATGCAGCTACACAGGGAGCTGTTCGCAAAGTAGCACCATACGTAAAAGTAGAAGAAGTTTAAGAATAAAATAAGGAGGTACCGTGATGGATTTATCTAATTTAAAAGCGGCTGAGGGTTCAGTTCATAGTGATAATTTCAGAAGAGGTCGTGGACACGGCTCAGGAAACGGTAAGACTGCTGGTAAGGGACACAAGGGACAGAAGGCTCGTTCAGGAGCTCCAAGACCTGGTTTCGAAGGTGGACAGATGCCATTATATAGAAGATTGCCTAAGAGAGGTTTCAAGAATAGAAACACTCTTACAATCGTACCTATAAATCTTTCAGCTCTTGAGAGATTTGACAACGATGCAGTAGTTTCAGTTGAGACATTAATTGAGGCTGGAATCGTTAAGAATCCTAGAGATGGCGTAAAGATTCTTGGAAATGGAGAACTTACTAAGAAGCTTACAGTTCAGGCTAACGCTTTCAGCGCTAGTGCTAAAGAGAAAATCGAAGCTCTTGGTGGAAAAGCAGAGGTGATCTAATGCTTAAAACACTCCGTAATGCGTTTAAAATAAAGGATGTCCGTAATAGAATCCTTTTTACATTCATGATGCTTATTGTCATCAGAATCGGAAGCGAGCTTCCGATTCCTGGTGTCAAGGGCTCCGTATTTCAGAGTTGGTTAAACAGTAAATCAGCAGATGGTTTAGGCTTTGTTGATGCTATAACAGGTGGATCATTCTCACAGATGTCAGTATTTGCGCTGAATATTACACCATACATTACATCTTCAATCATTATGCAGTTGCTTACAATTGCTATACCTAAGCTTGAAGAGATGCAACGCGATGGCGAGGATGGCAGAAAGAAAATTGTTGAGATAACACGTTATCTTACAATAGCATTAGGCCTTCTTGAGTCAGTCATGATGGTAATTGGTTTTTACAGACAAAATTACCTTACAGAAAAGACACCATTGACTGTTATTATGGTCGTTACTTCACTTACAGCAGGTTCAGCTGTACTTATGTGGATTGGAGAGCGTATTACAGAAAAGGGTGTAGGAAACGGAATATCAATAGTATTGACAATCAATATTATTTCACGTATTCCAGAGGATTTAAGTACACTTTGGTCACAGTTCATTGCTTCAGCAGCGAACATTCCAAAGGCGATTGTTGCAGGTCTTATCATAGTAGCAATAATTGCTGCAATGGTAGTATTTGTAGTATTGCTTCAGGATGCACAGCGCAAGATTCCTGTACAGTACTCTAGTAAAATAAGAGGCAACAAGCAGATGGGCGGTCAGCAGACATGCATTCCACTAAAGGTAAATACCAGTGGAGTTATCCCGGTGATCTTTGCACAGTCTCTTATGCAGACACCTGTTATCATTGCCAGCTTCCTTGGAAAAGGCAATGGAAATGGAATAGGCTCTAAGATATTAAAAGGATTATCACAGTCTAACTGGTGTGATCCAAAGGAGCCGGTATATTCAATCGGACTTATTGTTTACATTGTGTTGATTATAGCATTTGCTTATTTCTACACAAACATTACATTCAATCCGCTTGAGATTGCAAACAATATGAAGCGTTCAGGTGGCTTTATACCCGGTATCAGACCTGGAAAGCCAACCAGCGATTACTTAAATCAGATATTAAACTACATTGTATTTATTGGAGCTATTGGACTTGCGTTTATCGCATTTGTTCCGATATTCTTCAATGGAGTATTCAACGCAGATGTATCCTTTGGTGGAACTTCAATCATCATCATTGTCGGAGTTGTTATTGAGACATTGAAGCAAATTGAATCACAGATGAGAGTTCGATACTATAAAGGATTTTTAGATGATTAATTGTACATTGGAGATACTGAATTCAGTATCTCCATTCGTGCTATCAACAAGTTTTGTATAAAAGGAGAAAATTTTTATGAAGATCATCATGTTAGGGGCACCTGGTGCCGGCAAAGGTACACAGGCAAAACAGATAGCTGCAAAATATTCTATACCACATATCTCTACAGGAGATATATTCCGTGCAAACATCAAGAACGGAACAGAGCTTGGTAAGAAGGCAAAGACTTACATGGATCAGGGAGCACTTGTTCCGGATGAGCTTACCTGTGACCTTGTTATGGATAGAATACAGCAGGATGATTGCAAAAACGGATTTGTATTAGACGGTTTCCCAAGAACAATTCCACAGGCAAAGGCGCTTGATGATGCTCTCACAAAGATTGGGGAGAAGATGGATTATGCCATCGATGTAGATGTTCCTGATGAGAACATTGTTAACCGTATGGGTGGAAGAAGAGCCTGCCTCAATTGTGGTGCAACATATCATATCGTTTTCAATCCAACAAAGGTTGAGGGCAAATGTGATGCATGTGGCGCTGACACAGTACTTAGAGATGACGATAAGCCGGAGACAGTTCAGAAGCGCTTAGCTGTATATCATGAGCAGACACAGCCGCTTATCGAGTATTATGATAAGCAGGGTATTTTAAAGTCTGTAGACGGAACAAAGCCTATGGATGAAGTTTTTTCAGCCATTGTAGGTATTTTAGGTGAATAATAATGTCTGTAACTATCAAATCAGAGCATGAGATAGAGCTGATGAGGGAGGCCGGCAGGATTCTGGCGGCCGTTCATCAGCAGCTCGGTAAAGAAATCAAACCGGGAATGTCCACTAAGGATGTGGACCGGCTGGGCGAAGAAATGATTCGTAGTTATGGATGCGAGCCGTCTTTCTTAGGATATTGCGGATATCCGGCCTCCATATGTGTTTCAGTAAATGAGGAGGTTGTACATGGTATCCCGACTGATGAGCGTATCTTACAGGAGGGCGATATCGTGAGCCTTGATGCTGGTGTTATCTACAAAGGATACCACTCAGACGCAGCCAGAACAGTAGGCGTAGGAGAGATTTCAGAGGAAGCAAGACTTCTTATAGAAAGAACACGTCTCAGTTTTTTTGCAGGAATAAAGAATGCAGTTGCGGGAAACAGACTGTATGATATTTCAGGAGCCATACAGCAGCTTGCCGAGTCGTTTGGATACGGAGTTGTATATGACCTTGTTGGTCATGGCATAGGAAGCCATTTACATGAGGATCCTGAGGTGCCGAACTTCAGACCACAGGGCTTTAGAAAAGGGCTTAGACTTAAGCCGGGCATGACACTGGCGGTTGAGCCAATGATTAATGCAGGTTCACCGCATGTGGTGTGGATGGATGACGAATGGACAGTGGTTACTGAGGATTTATCGTTGTCGGCACACTATGAAAATACCATACTTATTACAAAAGGAAAGCCGGAGATACTTTCTCTGACAGAGGATGAAAAAGCAGCCGGATTTCTGGAGCTAATCTAATAATAATCATAACGAAACCCAAGGATTTATTTACAGGAGGAATCAAAATGTCAAAAGCAGACGTTATCGAAGTTGAAGGTGTTGTAGTTGAGAAGTTACCAAATGCGTTTTTTAAGGTAGAGCTTGAGAACGGACACCAGATTTTAGCTACAATCAGTGGAAAGCTTCGTATGAATTTCATCAGAATTTTACCGGGAGATAAGGTAACAATTGAGATGTCACCATACGATCTGACAAAGGGCAGAATTATCTGGAGAGATAAGTAATTTTTACAGATAATTTTTAAAAAAATATATTGACTTCCCTTAAGTGTCCGTGTATAATGCTATCTGGACACTTTTGGAAAAGTACCTGAAAAGGACTTTTATAGAGAAAGGAGGATTTGCTGTGAAGGTAAGATCATCAGTTAAACCTATTTGCGAAAAGTGCAAAGTTATCAAGAGAAAAGGAAGCATCAGAATTATCTGTGAGAATCCAAAGCATAAGCAGAGACAGGGTTAATTAGTACAAATATTTGACCCTGTTATTTGTGCGTTTGGTTTATTAAACCTTTTTTCACATCATTATGTGCGGCTGCAGCGAGATATTTATCATCGCTGTTCATAATAAACAGAGGCATTCTGGTTTCATATTATAATACCGAGTGATATGGAACAAAATGCAAATATGGGAGCGCATATGGCTACACACATTTCAGGACGTGCAACCGTAGCTGTAGATACATATGTGTTTCGGAGAGTATACGTCAAGTTGCAGATGTATCGTTACTATAGTAAATAACTAAAAATTATGGAGGTGTAAACACACATGGCTCGTATTGCAGGTGTAGATTTACCAAGAGAAAAACGTGTAGAAATCGGCTTAACTTACATCTACGGAATCGGAAGAGTAAGTGCAGACCGTATCCTTGAAGCAGCTAATGTTGATCCAAGCACTCGTGTTAGAGATCTTACAGATGACGAGGTTAAGAGAATCAGCGCTGTTATCGACGAGACAATGACAGTTGAAGGTGATTTAAGAAGAGAAATCGCTTTAAATATCAAGAGACTTCAGGAAATTGGATGCTATCGTGGTATCCGTCATAGAAAGGGACTTCCGGTTCGTGGTCAGAAGACAAAGACTAATGCAAGAACTCGCAAGGGTCCTAAGAGAACAGTAGCAAACAAGAAGAAATAATCACTTAGATAATAAGTGAAAACGCCACTTGAATGTAGTGCGCGTTTAGTTCTGCGGACGAAGAAGCAGAGCTTCATTATAACTTAAATAAAGTTTAGAAAGTAGAAAGTAGGTTAGTTTAAATATGGCTAAGAATGTTGCAAAGAAAACAACTAAAAAGCGTGTAAAGAAAAACGTTGAACGCGGACAGGCACATATTCAGGCATCTTTCAATAACACAATCGTTACTTTAACAGATGCTGAAGGAAATGCTTTATCATGGGCAAGTGCCGGTGGTCTTGGATTTAGAGGTTCAAAGAAATCTACTCCATATGCTGCACAGATGGCAGCAGAAACAGCTACAAAGGCAGCTTTAATCCATGGATTAAAGACAGTTGACGTATTCGTTAAGGGACCAGGTTCAGGAAGAGAGGCAGCTATCCGTGCCCTTTCAGCATGTGGTCTTGAGGTTACATCAATCAGAGACGTTACTCCGGTACCTCACAATGGATGTCGTCCACCAAAACGTAGAAGAGTCTAATCAGGAGGTATAGATTAAAATGGCAGTTAATAAAGTACCTGTACTTAAGAGATGCAGATCACTTGGTTTAGAGCCAAGTTATTTAGGATATGATAAGAAGTCTAGAAGAAACCTTACAAGAGCAAACAGAAAGGTGTCTGAGTACGGACTTCAGTTAAGAGAAAAGCAGAAAGCTAAATTCATCTATGGTGTTTTAGAGAAGCCTTTCCGTAACTACTACAAGAAAGCAGATCAGATGAAAGGATTAACAGGTCTTAACCTTATGACAATCCTTGAGTCAAGAATTGACAACGTAATTTTCCGTCTTGGTTTCGCAAGAACAAGAAAAGAAGCTAGACAGATCGTTGATCACAAGTTCGTTACAGTAAACGGAAAAGTTGTTAACATCCCTTCATACCTTGTAAAGGCTGGCGATGTTATCGAAATTAAAGAGAGCAAAAAGAATACTCAGAGAATGAAAGATATCGTCGAGGTAGCTGGCGGAAGAATCGTTCCGGAGTGGTTAGACGTAGATGCTGAGAAATTACAGGGAACTGTAAAAGACTTACCTACACGTGAGCAGATTGATGTTCCTGTAGATGAGATGCTCATCGTCGAGTTATATTCTAAGTAAAATTAGGTTGATTTGCCGGGGATTTATTTCCCGGCTTATCCACTCTTTGATAACATATAACAACGATACCCGAGAAGGAGGGAATTTGAAGTGTTCGATTTTGAAAAACCAAAAATTGAAATCGCAGAAATTTCAGAAGACAAGACATATGGCAGATTTGTTGTAGAGCCATTAGAGAGAGGTTACGGTACAACACTTGGAAACTCTTTAAGACGTATCATGCTTTCTTCTTTACCGGGCGCTGCAGTAAGCCAGGTCAAGATTGATGGTGTTTTACATGAATTCAGCTCTATTCCTGGTGTTAAGGAAGATGTTACAGAAATCATCATGAATATCAAGAACCTTGCAATTCGCAATAATAGTTCTACAAATGAACCAAAGGTTGCATATATCGAATTCGAAGGTGAAGGCGTTGTTACAGCAGCCGATATTCAGGTTGATTCAGATATCGAGATTTTGAATCCTGAGTTAGAGATTGCACACTTGAATGGTGGAGCAGATTCTAAGCTTTACATGGAGCTTACAATCACTAACGGCAGAGGTTATGTCGGAGCAGAGAAGAACAAGAACGAGGATACACCAATCGGAGTTCTTGCTGTAGATTCAATCTACACTCCTGTTGAGCGTGTTAATCTTACTGTAGAGAATACCCGTGTAGGTCAGGTTACAGATTACGATAAGCTTACATTAGATGTATTTACAAATGGTACATTGGAGCCGGACGAGGCAGTCAGCCTTGCAGCTAAGGTGTTAAGTGAACACTTAAATCTGTTCATCGATCTTTCAGAGGCAGCACAGCAGGTTGACGTTATGGTCGAGAAGGAAAACGATGCTCAGGAGAAGGTTCTTGAGATGAACATCGATGAGCTTGAGCTTTCAGTTCGTTCATACAACTGCTTAAAGCGTGCAGGAATCAACACTGTTGCAGAGCTTATCAATAGAACACCTGAGGACATGATGAAGGTTCGTAACCTTGGTCGCAAGTCTTTAGAGGAAGTTTTAGCAAAATTAAAAGAATTAGGTTTAGAGTTAAATCAGACTGAGGAATAATTCATTCGAATAATCCTTGCACTGATTCTTCTAAATAAATTGGTCATATATAAATTTTAAATATCATATTTATGTTTATGTGTGACAAAACTCATAGCGGCAGGGCCAGTAAGACCAAAGAGCGTGACCGTGTCTGATACATGAGTGGCAACTGATTTGAGCATTTGCTTTTTGAAATAAGGCAAAGCTTTATCACAACAAGATACGATGTCTGGCAGTAAGACCGAAGAGCGTGACCGGATGTCCCACAAATGGAGGAAATTAAAATGGCAAAATATCGTAAGTTAAGCAGAACATCAAGCCAGAGAAAGGCTTTACTCAGAGGTCAGGTTACACAGCTTCTTGTTAACGGAAAGATCGTTACTACAGAGGCTAAGGCTAAAGAAGTTCGTAAGATCGCTGAGGGTCTTATCGCATTAGCAGTAAAAGAGAAAGACAACTTCGAAGAGGTTACTGTAACAGCTAAGGTTGCCCGCAAGGACAAAGATGGCAAGAGAGTAAAAGAGGTTGTAGACGGAAAGAAAGTTACTGTTTATGACGAAGTAGAGAAGAAGATCAAGAAGGATTCTGCTTCACGTCTTCATGCCAGAAGACAGATGCTCAAGGTTCTTTACACAGCTAAAGAGTCTGACGGCACAAAGAAGGGAACAAAGACTATCGATGTAACAAACAAGTTATTCGATGAGATCGCTCCTAAGTATGCTGATCGTAACGGTGGTTACACAAGAATCGTTAAGATTGGACAGCGTAAAGGTGACGGAGCTTTAGAGGTTCTCCTTGAGTTAGTTTAATATTTAATCGGTATAAATCTTAGACTAAATTAAACCAGAGATTTGAGTGGATGACACTCACTTCTCTGGTTTTTTATATTACTAAGATAATTATTCTAAACTTTGAGAAAAACTGATGCGTCTTACTTGCATGTATAGTTCGACAGCCTTTCGTTTGAATTCGTAACTGTAACGCATAAAAATACCCCTTTCACTGGATGTCCAGTAAAAGGGGTACATATCATTTCACACGGCTTTTTATAAATGCACTTAATTATTTATTCTTTGCTGCAGCCTGCTCGTCATTGTACTTCTGAACACACTTCTTGATTCTGTCATATGGTGAGAGAAGATCACTGATAGAACAGTCGTGGTTTAATGTATCAATGAGGTATGCGATGTATTTGCTCATGTCACAGCTGATATAGTACTCCTTAGAGAGAAGCTCCGGTGACTGGTAGATAAGGTTTGTTGTAACTACTCTGTAGATGAGACCCTCCTCGTAAGCCTTGTCAAATGAAGCAAAGCCGTTTGTAAAGAGACCGAATGTAGAAACAACAAAGATTCTGTTAGCTTTACGCTTCTTGAGCTCTCTTGCTGTATCTATCATACTCTCGCCGGAAGAAATCATATCATCGATGATAAGAACATCCTTACCCTCCACATTTGTTCCGAGGAACTCATGAGCTACGATAGGGTTACGTCCGTCAACGATACGGCTGTAATCACGACGTTTGTAGAACATACCCATGTCTACTCCGAGTACGTTTGCAAGGTAGATAGCACGGTTTGTAGCGCCCTCATCAGGAGAGATAATCATAAGATGGTCAGCATCAATAGTGATATCCTTTACGTTCTTTAAAATGCCCTTAATGAACTGGTAAGAAGGCATTACATTCTCAAAGCCGTTCAGAGGAATAGCATTTACCACACGAGGGTCATGAGCATCGAAGGTGATGATATTGTCTACACCCATGTTGATAAGCTCCTGAAGAGCCAATGGACAGTCAAGAGACTCACGGCCTGTACGTCTGTGCTGACGGCTCTCATAAAGGAAAGGCATGATAACTGTGATTCTTCTTGCTTTTCCGCCGGCTGCAGCGATAACACGCTTTAAGTCTGCGTAGTGGTCATCAGGTGACATGTGGTTTGTCTGACCGCATACTGTATAGGTAAGACTGTAGTTTGTTACATCTACCATGATGTACAGATCATAACCACGAACTGACTGGTTGATAACACATTTAGCCTCGCCGGAACCGAATCTAGGTGTAGAAGGCTTGATAATGTAACTGTTTTTGTAGTAGTCCTTGAAAGCACTCTCGTTAGCATGCTGGTGCTCTCTGTGCTCTCTCCAGCCCTGTAAGTATGCATCTACCTTCTGGGCAAGACCTATACAACTGTCGGTTGCAACAAGTCCAAGTGTACCGGTTGGCATAGTCTCCAAAATTCTCTCATCGTTTGGCATTGTTATTCCTCCATATAACCATATAATAAATAAACTAAATATATAATATAAAAAGCGTTATTTGGAAAGACGCTTTTTAATTCGTATGTCATCTCCAAAGAGCTTGATAAAACTATAATTGCTTGAAATTCTTGAAAGTGTTCTCTCGGAGTAAATCTCTGCTATCTGCTCCAGATTCAGATTAGTGGAAATAATAGTAGATTTCTGTCGCAGTATACGCTCATTTACACAAAGGAAAAGCTGTGATGTGGTAAATGAGTTGGAAAGCTCGGTTCCGAGATCGTCTATGATAAGTAAATCACAGTCGAATATATTCTGGTGCGCTGCGATGGCATCTGCATCCTTTTCAAACACACCTTTGCTTAATATATCAAATAATTGGAACGCTGTAAAGTAAATTACGGAGTAACCTGCATCCAAAAGCTCTTTTGCAATGCAATTAGATAAAAAAGTCTTTCCGACACCGGTATTACCGTAGAAAAATATGTTTTTAGGTTTGTTTTCAAAATTGTCTATAAATTCATGACAGTTCGTCACTGCAAGCTTTGCTGTGGCAAGAGCAGACAGCCCTGTCGCAGGATTTTTCTGCTCATCTGAGTAATAATCGAATGAGAGCGTGGAAAAATTCTCTCTTGATAAAATCTCCCTGATATTGGACTGCGAATAAACGGTATTGATAATAGTCTGCTTGAAGCAATGACATTTCTGACCATCTATATACCCGGTATCATGGCAATCTGGACAGGTGTAAATAGGCTCAAAATAATCAAGCGGATATCCGAGTGTGGATAGAAGAGCAGCACGCTCCTCCTTATAGTCCTCGATTGCAAGGCGTAAAGCGGCGAGAGCATTCTCATCACCATCCATAAGCCTGTACGCCTGCCTGACAGAGGCTGATGCAATCTCAGAGTCAATCTCCCTGAGGCGGGGCGCCTTGCGATAGGCTTCCTCAATACGCTTGTCATGTATGTATTTGTTCTGAAGCTGGCGTTTGTCGTAGCCTCGCATTATCTCATCATATTGAGCATTGGTAAGTGCCATATATCCTCCTTGGGATGTGTAAATCTAACTTGAAAGATCATACCGTAGAATTCAGAAACAGCTTCTCCAGCTTGTCGTAATCATTGTTTCGCTGATTGAAGTTGTTAAATTTATTCTTGGAACTTGAATTATTGCTTTTGGGTTTTGAGGAACCGTTTGCAGCATTTGTACTCTGTGATGAGCCGGTAGCAGAGGCTTTATTGGCCTTGGCAAAGTTGGCATCAAGCACTTCAACATCCTTTAATGTATGTACATCCTTTTTCCTCCAGTTCGCGAGTATCGAGTCTGTGTACTCGAAGCTTGGCTTCTGGATAGCTGAAATAGTTTTACTGCAGGCGGCTTTTACAAGCTCTATATCGAAACCGTATTCGCCGACCCATTTGTTGATGAGTGACACCTCAGAGTCAACCAGATTGCGGCCTGTGATGCCTAGAGCCTTCATTACAGAATAGTAAATCTGTGAGTGAGCGGCTGCATCGTCCTTTGCCTGGTCTACGGTCTTTATGCCGGCATCGGCCCAGCCGAGAGCGACCTTGTTCATGTAACGAAGGCTTGAATGTCCCTTGGTAATGCAGTACTCCACGAGATACTCCACCAGGTCGGTAGAAAAATGGAGCTCGTCCAGCCAGTAGAGCACCATATTGGTGTCTGAGGATGAGAGCGTATGCTTCAGATATGTCTCTATAATAAAGAAAAGCTCTGAAATGTCAGGATTCTTTCTAAACTCCTTAATCTCATCAAGTGTGTATTCCTTCTGTGAAGAAGCAGCTTTGTCAGGAGTCTGGCTCTTAAGCTTTTCCACAACAAAATCCTGCATCCGAATATTCGCGGTAGAAATATTCTGTGCAGCATTATTAACCACGCTGTTTTGCAAATTATTCTGCGCAGCATTATCAGTCACAGCGCTTTGTATATTACTCTGAGCAGCCTGCATACCGGATACAGAAAGACTGCAGAGGTTGATTCCAATAATCTGGCCATCAGCGCCGGTTTGCACCTGCAAAATGCCCTCAGAGGCCCAGTAATTGAGGGCACGTATGATGTCGGCTTCAGTATTGCTGAAATGATCGGCAATCTCTGAAATAGTTGCTATGCCTGCCCCGGAGCCTGTCGCACGGAGCAGATAAAGGTATACCTTGACAAACTCACCGTTTGCCTTTGGCATGTATTGATCTATAAAAATATCTGACACAGTAGTGAATGATGTTGCTATGTCACTGCTAATGTTTATCGCTGTCATATAAAAAACTCTCTTTCGCTTAACCTGTGAGCAATTATAGCACAATATTTTAACCGTGTGAAGATGGTAAAAGTGCTACAAGCCTTGTAAACTCGGGCTTTCCGAGTCCACAAAAAAATGTGGATAACGTGGATAACTGTGTAAAATAATTGAAAAATCAATGTATCACAGGGTATATAAGCTGTTGAAAATTATTTAAAAAATCCACACACAAAATGGGAGTTGTTAACATTTTGTATGTGGATAACGTGGATAACTTATTTCTTAAGCAGGTCTTCGCCGATTTCTACTACATTTCCGGCACCCATTGTTATCAACAGGTCACCGTTTACACAATTTTCTGATAAAAATTTCTCGATTTCCTCAAATGATGGGAAATAGTGCGCATTCACACCTTTTTCGAGCAATAAATCCAGGATATCTTTAGATGAGATACCATATGTGTTCTGCTCACGCGCAGCATAGATATCAGCAAGCACCACAACATCTGCCATTGAAAGAACATCGGCAAAATCATTTAAGAATGCCTTGGTTCTGGAATAGGTGTGTGGCTGGAAGCAAAGGACAAGCCTGTCATGTGGATATTTTTGTGCAGCTGTCAGTGTTGCGCGGATCTCGGTTGGATGGTGAGCGTAGTCATCAATGATTGTGACGCCGTTTACCTTGCCCTTGTACTGGAAACGTCTGTCAGCACCGCCAAATTTGTCAAGGCCGGTGAGGATAGACTCCGTATCGAGACCAAGTGTGGTGGATAAAGCTATGGCTGCGAGCGCATTGCTTACATTGTGAGCGCCCGGAACAGAGAGTTTTACGTCGAAAAGTGGACTACCCTGTCTCATAGCTGTAAAAGATGCACAAGCTTTATCGTCATAGGTTATATTTTCAGGATAGAAATCATATTTTGAATCAAAGCCATAGGTGATAATCTTCTGAGGAAGTCCTGCGACAATCTCCTCATAGCGGTCAATCTCACCATTGATGATGGTAGCACCGCCTGCGAGAGTGTTTGATGCATACTCGCGGAAGGAATGCCTGATGTCGTTGATATCCTTGAAGAAATCCAGATGCTCAGCCTCAATATTTAAAATAATGCTGTAGCGTGGTCTGAAATTCAAAAAGCTGTTTGTGTACTCACACGCCTCAGAGATGAAGTACTCTGAATCGCCCACACGCAGATTGCCGTGGATAGATGACAAAATACCTCCTACGGAAATGGTAGGATCTGTCTGGGCGGCGAGAAGAATCTCGCTGATCATGGATGTGGTGGTAGTCTTGCCGTGTGTGCCGGCTACAGCGATAGAATAATCGTAATTGTCCATAATCTGTCCGAGAAGCTCGGCTCTGGTAAGCATTGGAATACCGGCTGCTTTTGCTGCGGCAAACTCAGGATTGCTTTCGTGGATAGCAGCAGTGTAAACTACCAGGTCGATACCGGAGGTGATATTGTCTGCGCTCTGGCCATATATGACTTTTATGCCCTTGGCCGCAAGAGTCTTTGTGAGGTCTGATTCCTTTGAATCGGAGCCGGAAATTGTAAAGCCCTCCTCATGCAGAATCTCTGCGAGACCGCTCATGCTGATACCGCCGATGCCTATGAAATGGATGTGTATTGGTTTACTGAAATCTATTTTATACATTAATTTTACCTGCCTGATTTATTATAATTTATATTGTAACTATTAAGAACCGCTGAGAACAAAAAGCCGATGCGTCATATTGCATGTAAGCGACAGATTTTCTTGTTCTGGATAGTTACTTTATATTAATTATACAACTAAATATAGTATTTGCAAAGGGAAAATAAGGTGAAAGCAGGCATGACTTTCAAATGATAAGAACCATAGCAGGTTAAACAGATATACGATAAATGGCACTTGTGCAAAATGTCGAAAAAAAAGAAAAATATTATTTGATTTTGTGAAAAATGTTGAAGTGGTAATGCGGCTGTGGTATAATTTTTTTTATAAAAATAATTCATCCGGACCATATGAATTTGATGGGTTTAAAGTATATAGCGGTAACTGCAATTTATGCAGCAGCAACTATAATTTATATGGAAACAATTGTGATTTATTATGGAAGCATTACAGATACGGTTATTACAGAAACAAGTGGTGGGGACCGGATGGCACAACAAAAATTAGGACAGACGAGGAGTGATAACGTGATTAAGAAAGAAATGATAGCCATGCTTTTAGCAGGCGGTCAAGGCAGCAGACTTGGTGTTCTGACAGCGAACGTAGCAAAACCGGCAGTTTCGTTTGGTGGAAAGTACAGAATCATAGATTTTCCGCTTAGCAACTGCATCAATTCAGGCATTGATACAGTGGGTGTACTTACACAGTATCAGCCACTCAGACTTAACAGCCACATCGGAATAGGTATTCCGTGGGACCTCGACAGGAATAATGGAGGAGTGGCAATACTGCCTCCTTATGAGAAGAGCGGCAACAGCGAGTGGTACACAGGTACAGCCAATGCAATCTACCAGAATATGAGGTATATAGACAGTTACAACCCGGACTATGTGTTGATACTGTCAGGAGACCATATTTACAAGATGGACTATGAGGTGATGCTTGATTTCCACAAGGAAAACAATGCAGATGTGACCATAGCAACCATGCCGGTGCCTATCGAGGAGGCCAGCCGATTTGGTATCGTCATAGCCGATGATGATAAGCGCATCAATGCATTTGAGGAAAAGCCGGTTCATCCGCGCAGCAATCTCGCATCAATGGGCATTTACATATTCTCATGGCCGGTGCTAAAGGAAGCATTACTTGCACTAAAGGATCAGGAAAACTGTGATTTTGGCAAGCATGTCATACCATACTGCTTTGAAAACGACAGACGTATGTTTGCATACGAGTTCAACGGATACTGGAAGGACGTAGGTACACTGGGCTCATACTGGGAGGCCAATATGGAGCTTGTGGACCTCATTCCGGAGTTCAATCTGTACGAGGAGTATTGGAAGATTTACACAAAGAATGATGCAATCGAGCCACTTTATATAGCCAAAGGAGGTCATGTGGAGCGAAGCATCATGGGTGAGGGCTGTGAATGCTATGGTCATGTGGAGCATTCGGTTATAGGTGCCAACGTCAAGATTGGAAGAGGCGCAGTAATACGTGATTCCATCATCATGTGTGACACGGAGATAGGCTCCAATGTCACGATAGACAAGTCCATCATTGCCGAAAATTGCAAGGTGGGCGACAATGTGACACTTGGCTTCGGACAGGAGAAGCCGAACGTATTAAATGAGAGCATATACTCATTTGGGCTGGTCACTATAGGAGAAGATTCTGTGATACCGGACGGGGTAAAGATAGGCAAAAATACAGCAATCTCCGGTGTTACATACGAAGAGGATTACAAAGACGGTGTGCTTGAGGGCGGAGAAGTTATTATCAAGGCAGGTGACGGAAAATGAAGGCAATAGGAATAATTTTGGCCGGCGGCAACAATAATAGGATGAAGGAACTGACAGCAAAACGAGCAGTGCCGGCCCTGCCGGTAGCAGGCAGCTTCAGAAGCATAGATTTTGCGCTCAGCAGCATGTCAAACTCACATATACAGACTGTCGCAGTACTGACCCAGTACAATGCACGCTCACTGAATGAGCATTTAAGCTCATCAAAATGGTGGAATTTTGGCAGAAAGCAGGGGGGCTTATTCCTCTTTACACCTACAGTCACAGCGGACAACAGTGACTGGTATAGGGGTACGGCAGATGCGATGTATCAGAATATTGATTTTCTCAAGAGACGCCATGAGCCATATGTCATCATCAGCAGCGGTGACTGTGTATACAAGCTGGATTTCAACAGAGTGCTTGATTTTCACATCGAGAAAAAATCAGACATTACAGTGGTATGCAAGGACATGATGTACAACGACGATGTCAGCCGTTTTGGTGTGGTACGCATGGATGATGAGTCAAGAATCACAGAGTTTGATGAAAAGCCAATCGAGGCCTCATCCAACACCATTTCCACAGGTATCTATGTCATCAGGAGACGACAGCTCATAGAGCTTTTGGAGGCGGCAGCTGAGGAAAACAGATTCGATTTCGTAAATGATATTCTCGTGCGCTACAAAAATGTAAAGAAAATATATGGCTACAAGATAAATTCATACTGGAACAATATCGCTGATATTGATGCATACTTCAAGACCAATATGGATTTCTTAAGACCTGACGTCAGAAGCTATTTCTTCAGGGAGGAGCCGACCATCTGCTCAAAGGTGGACGACCTGCCACCGGCCAAGTTTAATCCGGGCTCAGACATTTCAAACAGCCTCGTATCAAGTGGCTGTATCATAAACGGAAGCGTGGAGGATTCGGTGCTTTTCAAGCAGGTATTTGTGGGCAAAAACACTACCGTGAAGAACTGCGTGCTGCTCAATGACGTCTACATAGGCGACAATGTGCACCTCGAAAATTGCATCGTAGAGAGCCGCGGAACCATCAATCCAAACACCTGTTATTGTGGTGAGGATGGAGTCATGATAGTAAAAGAAAAAAATGTAAGATATGTAATTTAAAAACAGACCAGGGGGACAAAAATATGCAGATTACAGACATCAGAATTCGTAAGGTAGAAAAAGAGGGCAAGATGAAGGCGGTTGTGTCAATCACAATCGATGATGAATTCGTGGTACATGACATTAAGGTAATCGAAGGAGAAAAGGGACTTTTCATCGCCATGCCAAGCCGCAAGGCAAACGATGGCGAGTACAGGGATATAGCCCATCCGATTAACTCTGCCACACGCGAGAATATCCAGAATATGATTCTTGAAAAGTATAAGACAGAGATTGAGAATGCATAAAATCAAACAATAACTTTGAAAAAGCGATGAGCAAAGCAGGATATAAAATTCCTGAGCTGGTATAATAATCCAAATATATTTCACACAAACCGGTCTATCCGTGGTACAATAAGCCACAGAAAGACCGGCTTTTTAGAGTATAGCTACAATAAAAGAGGATAGATAAACAGATATGTACAAGACGAAAATAGATAATCTGGATTTAAAACAGATTGCTGACAGTGGTCAGTGCTTCAGATGGAAGAACACAGGAGAAAACGAATACACGGTAGTGGCATTTGACAGGGCGCTTCGGATTAAGCAGGATGGGAATGAGTTTGAGTTGGACTGTGATGAGACTGACTGGAACCGTATATGGAAAAGCTATCTGGATATGGATACGGATTATGCGGGGATTGCAAAGCTTATAGCAGACGGAGATGACGCGCATCTGAAGGAGGCATATGCATATGGCAGTGGTGTGCGCATTTTAAGGCAGGATTTGTGGGAGATGATTGTTACTTTTATGATTTCCCAGAATAATAACATAAAGCGAATCACAAACAGTGTGGATTTACTTTGCAGGCGGTGCGGGCATAAAATAGACGGCAGTGCAGAGGGTGAAGAACTGTATACATTTCCAAAGCCTCTTGAGGTACCGGATGAGATATTTGATGACAGGAGCATGGGCTTTGGCTATAGGGCACCGTATCTGAAGGAAATATATGAGTATGGCGCTAATAATCCTGACTGGCTTGATAATCTGCGCAAAATGAGCTATGATGAGGCGATGGAAAGCCTGCTTTCTCGCAAAGGAATTGGCAAAAAGGTGGCGAACTGCATATGCCTTTTCGGTTTGCATCATGTGGATGCGTTTCCGATAGATACGCATGTAAAGCAGCTTTTAGACAAATATTATAGTGACGGCTTTGATTTTGAGCGCTACAAGGGTGTGGCGGGAATTATCCAGCAGTATTTGTTTTATTTTGAATTGTAAATGATATGAGAAAGAGAAAGGATAAACGATGTACGTTATAGTAGGCCTTGGAAATCCTGACAAAAAATATGAGCACACAAGACACAATATCGGATTTGATGTGATAGATGCGCTTGCGGATAAATATAATATAAGTGTGACAGACAAAAAGCACAAGGCGCTCTGTGGAAGCGGAGTGATTGAGGGCATGAAGGTGCTGCTCGTGAAGCCGCAGACATACATGAACTTAAGCGGCGAGTCTGTTGCTGAGGTAATGAATTTTTATAAGCTTGATCCGGATGAGAAAATGATCGTTATTTTTGATGATATTTCGCTCGAACCGGGGCGTATCCGTATCCGCAAAAAGGGCAGCGCCGGCGGTCACAATGGCATCAAGAGCATCATTGCAATGACCGGCACACAGGGCTTCAGCCGTATCAAGGTCGGTGTTGGAGAAAAGCCGCAGGGCTGGGATCTTGCTGACCATGTGCTCGGACGTTTCAGTTCTGAGGACAGGGCAAAGGTGGAGGAAGCTATCGGTCATGCGATGGATGCAGCAGTTCTTATGATGCAGGGCGAGACGGATAAGGCTATGAACATATATAACTAGCTGGAAATCGACAAGGTGATTTTGAACAGACAGAAATGGAGAATTGAAAGTGAAAGCATTTACAGAGCCACTCCTTTCCCTTGCGGGCTTTGAGGAGATGACAAAAACGGCAGAAAAATCGTCCGGACTTATATCTGTCACGGGATGTATAGATGCGCAAAAATCACAGATGATATATGCCTTTGGAGGTCACAGGAAAAACAAGCTTATTGTGACCTTTGGAGAGCAGAAGGCGAAGGAACTGTACGATGAGTACAGTTTTTTTGACAAAGAGGTGGTGTATTATCCATCAAAGGATGTGCTTTTTTACCAGTCGGATATCAGGGGCAATCTCCTGACAGCGGAGCGCATCAGGGCTTTGAAGGCTATCCGTGAGCAGGAGAGAGTGACGCTTGTGACCACCTTTGATGCGCTGATGAATACGATGGCGCCGATAGAAAAGATGTGGGAAAACGTGCTTACACTTGAGCAGGGACAGCTTTTGGATTTGAAGGAAATTCAGGCTGCTCTTATCAGAATGGGCTATGAAAAAGAGTATCAGGTCCAGACGATGGGACAGTTTTCTGTCAGGGGCGGTATTCTTGATGTTTTTCCGCTGACGGAGGAGAATCCTATCCGAATTGAGCTGTGGGGAGACGAGATAGACACCATCAGATATTTTGACTGCGAGAGCCAGAAATCCATCGAAAATACAGACCGGGTGAGCATATATCCGGCGGCAGAGCTTGTACTTAGTGATGAGGAAAAGGCCGGGGGAATTGAAAAGCTTAAGGCAGAGGCAAAGAGGGTGTCTGACAAGCTTAGAAAGCAGATGAAGACAGAGGAAGCACACAGAGTGACTGTGATGGCAGACGAGCTTACCGAGGAGTGGGGAGAGCTGTCCATGTATGCGGGCATGGATGCTTTTTTGTCGTACTTTTTTGACGAGAGAGTCGGGCTTTTGGATTATTTTAAGCCATCGGATAGCCTTATATTCTTCGATGAGCTGACCAGATGCGCAGAGCAGGGAAAGCTTACAGAGACCGAGTTTTCTGAGAGCATGAAGCAGAGACTTTCGATGGGATATATACTTCCGGGGCAGATGAACGGTCTTTTTACAGAGAAGGAGATAGTGGCAAAGCTTGGGAAGTATTCGTGCATCGCACTCGCTGCGCTTGATAATAAAGCAAACGGACTGCACCAGCTGGGAAGCTATGGTATTCACTGTCAGAGTGTCAGCCCATACAATAACAGCTTTGAGCTTTTGATAAAGGACTTAAAGCGCTATAAGAAAAACGGCTACAGAGTCATTCTTTTATCCGGTTCAAGGACAAGGGCAAAGCGGCTTTCAGAGGATATCACAGATCAGGGAATCACATGCTTTTATACTGAAAACTACGACCATGAGCTTTTTGAGGGGCAGATTATGGTCTGCTACGGCAAGGTGAGAAGAGGCTTTGAGTATCCTATCCTAAAGTTTGCCGTGATTACGGAGTCAGATATTTTTGGGGCGCAGCAGAAGAAAAAGAAGCGTCACCGCACCTATGAGGGTGAAAAAATACAGAGCTTTACCGATTTGTCGGTGGGGGACTATGTAGTGCATGAAAACCACGGACTTGGTATTTACCGCGGCATTGAAAAGCTTGAGGTGGACAAAAAGGTAAAGGACTACATCAAGATAGAGTATCAGGGTGGCTCCAATCTCTATATCCTCGCTACCCAGCTTGACATGATACAAAAATATGCCGGAAAGGATGCCAGAAAACCAAAGCTCAACAAGCTTGGCGGTCAGGAATGGACCAGAACAAAGAATAGAGTCAGAGGTGCGGTAAAGCAGATTGCAGGAGACCTGGTGAAGCTGTATGCCCAGCGTGAGCAGCAAAACGGATATGCCTTCGGCGAGGATACGGTATGGCAGAGAGAGTTTGAGGAGCTTTTCCCTTTTGATGAGACTGAGGATCAGATTCTTGCAATTGAAGCCACAAAGACTGATATGCAGAGCCATAAAATAATGGACAGACTGATTTGCGGTGATGTGGGCTACGGCAAGACGGAGGTTGCAATCCGTGCGGCCTTCAAGGCGGTGCAGGACAGCAAGCAGGTGGCATATCTTGCCCCGACAACCATTCTTGCGCAGCAGATTTATGATACGTTTTCGCAGAGGATGAAGGATTTTCCGGTGAATGTGGATTTGATGTGCCGTTTCAGAAGCGCAGCGGAGCAGAAAAAGACGATAGAGAAGCTTAAAAAGGGTGAGGTCGATATCATTATCGGAACACACCGCATACTCTCAAAGGATGTACAGTTTAAGGATCTGGGGCTTTTGGTAATCGATGAGGAGCAGCGCTTCGGAGTGACTCACAAGGAGAAGATTAAGCAGATGAAGGTCAATGTCGATGTGCTCACACTGACCGCTACACCGATTCCGAGGACACTCCACATGAGTTTAATCGGCATAAGGGATATGAGCGTGCTTGAGGAGCCGCCGATGGACCGTGTACCGATTCAGACATATGTCATGGAGTACAATGATGAGCTTGTCAGAGAGGCGATAAACAGGGAGCTTGCCAGAAACGGACAGGTGTACTATGTGTACAATAAAGTGCGCGACATAGCAGACATAACGGCAAAGCTGCAGGAGCTGGTGCCAGATGCGACTGTTGCATTTGCGCACGGACAGATGAAGGAGACGGAGCTTGAGCGCATCATGTACCGTTTCATCAATGGTGAAATAGATGTGCTTGTATCCACGACCATTATAGAGACAGGACTTGACATCTCAAACGTCAATACAATGATTATACACGATGCGGACAACATGGGACTTTCACAGCTTTATCAGCTCCGCGGACGAGTCGGCAGATCTAACCGTACTGCGTATGCATTTCTCATGTACAGGCGAAACAAGATGTTAAAAGAGGTGGCAGAAAAGCGTCTTGCAGCGATAAAGGAGTACTCAGACCTTGGCAGCGGCTTTAAGATTGCCATGAGAGACCTTGAAATCCGTGGTGCGGGCAATCTGCTCGGTGCGGAGCAGAGCGGACACATGGAGGCAGTGGGCTACGATTTGTACTGCAAGATGTTGAGCGAGGCTGTAAAAGAGGCAAAGGGCATCGAGGATATCAGTGATAAATTTGATACGACCGTGGATATTGTTACCGATGCTTATATTCCGGCAGGTTATATTGCAAACGAATTCCAGAAGCTGGATATATACAAGCGTATTGCAGGCATAGAGACAGAGGAAGAGAAGGATGAGATGCTCGAGGAGCTCATAGACAGGTTTGGTGAACCACCAAAATCAGTGCTCAGCCTGCTTCGCGTGGCAAGGCTTAAGGCGTTGGCACATGCCGTATATATCACTGAGATAAAGCAGACCGGCTCACTGATAAAGCTTACCATGTTTGAACGGGCAAGGATAAATCCGGAGAATATACCACTGCTTGTTGCCCGGTATAAATCCTCCCTCAAATTCAATATGGCAGAAAACCCATATTTCACATTTGATTTAAAAAATGGCAGCGTGGCGAAGAAGCGGGATGTGCTTGATGTGGTGGAGGAACTGATTTCGCAGATGCGTAAGGAGCTTATTTCGGCTGAATAGTTAACCGAATTTTGGAATCATGTAGCATATAGCATAGGAAACACCACATGCTTTACGCGAAATTGACGATAATTTACAAAGTTTAGAAAATGCTTGCCAGCAGGCCCGAAAAGCTCTATAATATACGAGCGATACTATACCAATTTTAAAGAGGATAGATACAATGAAAGCGAAAAAAGTAATAGCTATGTTATTAGCTGCAACACTCTCAGTTACAGCTTTTACAGGATGTGCAATAAATAAAACCGCAACAGTTGCGACATTAGATAAAGAGGATATCAAGCTTGGGCTTGTTAATTTTATGATAAGGTACCAGGAGGCCGGTTATGATGACATGTATATACAGTACATGGGCGAGGGCTACTGGGACAAGACAGTATCAGGCAATAATACTGTGCTTGAAACATGGAAGAAAAATGCTATCGAGGAGGCTCATGAGCTTTACACATTAAAGGCGCATCAGTCAGATTACGATGTAGAGGTTTCTGATGATGAGAAAAAGGAAATCAAAAAGGCCGCAGAGAAGTTTATGAAGGCAAATTCCGATGATGTGATAGACGAGATGAGTGCTACAGAGGAGATTGTCGAGGAATATTTAGAGCTTCGCCTCATAAAGAGTAAGATGTATGCTGCAATCATCAAAAATGCTGATTCAAGCGTGACGGATGAGGAAGCCAATATGGCTGCATACACCATTGTGAAGCTTGATTACAAGGGTGCATATGACTCTAATTACCAGTATCAGACATATACAGATGAGCAGTCAGCACAGATAAAGGCACAGGCAGATGCAGTGGTAGAGGCGCTTGCAGGCGGATCATCCTTAGAGGATGCAGCCAAGGCAGCAGGCACTACAGCCACAACAGGCACATACGCCACATACGTTGATCCGGATGCGGAGAAGACAGATGATTCAGATAAGAAATTAGATGACACAGAGTCTAAAGAGAGCTCAGAGTCATCGGACAGCAAGACAAAGGACAGTGTATACACTACAAACAATCTTGATCAGAGCGTTGTAGATGCACTCAATTCCCTTGAGGAGGGACAGACCTCAGACCTCATCACCACAGACAGCACTTACTATATCGTAAGGCTCGACAAAAAGACCGATGATAAAGCAACAGAGTCAAACAGGAAGACTGTAAAGGGCAATAAAGAGGACAAATATTACAATGGCATCCTTTCAGGATGGCAGGACGATGAAAAATGGTCTGTAAAGCAGAAGCAGCTTGACAAGATCAAGATTCACAATTATTTTACTACTACCAAGAAGGATAAAAAGGCAGCAGACACAAGTGCTACAGAGAGCACACAGCAGTCAGAAAGCACCAATAGTACAGATACAGAGAATACTGAGGCAGTAGATGGAACAGAAAACTAATATCGTACTTATAGGCATGCCGGGAGTTGGAAAGAGTACCATAGGCGTAATACTTGCAAAGGTGCTGGGATACAGCTTCCTGGATGCGGATTTACTGATACAGGAGCAGGAGGGAAAGCTTCTGCGTGAGATAATTGAGGAAAAGGGCACGGACGGTTTTATAGAGGTAGAGAACCGTGTCAATGCTTCTATCAGGGCTGATAGGGCCATTATAGCTACAGGCGGTTCGGTGGTATACGGAAAAGAGGCCATGGAGCATCTTAAGGAGATAGGCAGAGTTGTGTATCTCAAGGTTTCTTATGCTATTTTGGAAAAACGACTTGCAGATATAAAGGGTAGAGGTGTAGTATTAAAGAAAGGGCAGACTTTAGAGACCCTTTTTGAAGAGCGCTCAAAATTGTATGAGCAGTATGCAGACATCGAGGTTTCCGAGGAGGGGCTTGATGTGGAGCAGACAGTAGAGAAGCTGGTGGAGGCACTTGAATTATAGTGCTTATTTATCGTGATATGATTAGATAATAGTAGCTGCTGCGTCATTTATTAAAAGCAGCACCGGCACAAATGGCGGCTTAAATACGTCGTCATAAATGAAATTTGTAGTTGGATGTATAACAATAGTGTAAATTGAGAATAGTATATTAGGAGGAAGTATACTCCTGAATTCATAGAGGTGGAATATGGAACAGTACGTAATCAAAGGTGGAAATCCTTTATACGGTGAAGTTGAAATTGGTGGAGCTAAAAATGCTGCACTTGCTATTTTGGCCGCTGCCATAATGACAGACGAGACTGTAACAATAGATAATTTGCCAAATGTAAGGGATATCAATGTCTTACTTCAGGCAATCGAAGAAATCGGCGCACATGTGGAGCGCGTGGATATACACAAGGTAAAGATAAACGGTTCATTTATCAGGGGCGTAAATGTCGATAATGAATTCATCAGACGAATCAGGGCATCATATTATTTGATTGGTGCATTACTTGGAAAATACAAGCATGCAGAGGTTGCGCTTCCGGGAGGCTGTGATATCGGAAGCAGGCCGATTGACCTTCATATGAAGGGCTTCCGCTCCATGGGAGCAGACATAGACATAGCTCATGGCCTTGTCATCGCCAGGGCAAAGGAGCTTAAGGGCACACACATATATATGGATAAGGTTTCTGTAGGTGCCACAATCAATATTATGATGGCTGCAGCCATGGCAGATGGCAAGACTGTTATCGAGAATGCGGCTAAGGAGCCTCATGTCGTTGACGTGGCAAACTTCTTAAACAGCATGGGAGCAAATATCAGGGGCGCAGGAACCGATGTCATCAGAATTGTAGGTGTGGAGAAATTACATGCTACAGAGTATTCTGTCATTCCGGATCAGATTGAAGCCGGTACATTCATGTTTGCAGTTGCGGCAGCGGGAGGCAACGTGCTGGTAAAGGATGTCATTCCAAAGCATCTTGAGGCCACCACAGCAAAGCTGTTGGAGGTAGGCTGCCAGGTAGAGGAGTTTGATGACTCAGTCAGAGTAATATCAGACGGACATTTAAAGCATACACAGGTCACCACACTTCCATATCCGGGCTTCCCGACAGATATGCAGCCACAGATGGCGGTGCTTTTGGGTATCGCTGAGGGCACCAGTACAGTGACAGAGAGCATATTTGAGAATCGTTTCAAGTATGTTGACGAGCTCACCAGAATGGGAGCTGATATAAAGGTAGAGAGCAATATAGCAATCATCAGCGGCGTGAAAAGATACACAGGTGCCAGAGTGAATGCACCTGACCTAAGAGCAGGAGCTGCACTGGTTATAGCAGGTCTTGCAGCAGAGGGCATCACAGTGGTTGATGATATCTACTATATCCAGAGAGGCTATGAGGCGCTCGAGGAGAAGCTTACAAAGATTGGTGCAAAAATTGCCAGGGTAGAGGATGAGAAGGAGCTTCAGAAGTTCATACTCAAGGTATCGTAATGGATATATACGTAAAGCATGAAATGTAAACACAATATAAATGCAATATATAAAATAAGAACCGGCAGCATCTTACTGTAGATGCACGGTTCTTATTTTTGGTTATTTTATAATTTTTTGAGGAAATACTCCGTAACCCTTTTGATTATAAATCGGCTTACATCACAGATTTGATGAAAAACTCGCGGTTTGTGGACAAATCAAGTATACTGCCGTCATCAAAACGTACAATAGGGCGTGACAGTTCATGTGGGTTGAGCATCACAATATTACAGAACCGGCTGTCGTTGAGCATTACACGGTTGCTCTGGTATGTGGTAGCAAGCTTTTTCAAAAACAAAAGCAGGAACTTTGTATTGTACTTTGTAAAACCTTCACTCTCAAAGCTTGATATGACAGCAAACGGACAAAGTGGTGCGCGATAGCGTCTGGCAGCAGTCATGGCATCATATACATCGGCGATGGCTGTTATCATGGCAAAGTCGTCAATCAGTGAGCTGTCAAGCTGCGAAGGATAGCCTGAGCCATCACAGCGCTCATGATGCATGAGTGCTGTGCGCTTTATTCTGGAGTCAATCTGCAGATCCTTAATCAAATCAAAACCAAACTGTGGGTGCTTTTTTATGAGTGCAAATTCTTCATCTGTGAGCTTGTCAGGCTTGTTTAACACATCATCGGGAATCTTGCATTTACCGATATCGTGAAGTACTCCTGCGATAGTAAGCGTATTCACATCTGTCTTTTCCATATGAAGCCATCGTCCGATCATCCTTGTAATAAGCCCTACATTCAGACAGTGTGAGTACAACGGGTCTGCAATGGTGCGCATGTTGTAGAGCATGTCAAAGGTCTCGATTGTAGTGCTGCACGATGCGGAAAGGTCAATGACAGCAGTAAGAAGCGCAGCCTCATCAAAGGATTTTTCGCCGGCACAGATTTTGCCAAAGGTATCCTTGATTTGATTTATACAAGTGAGGTATTTGAGCTGGAAGCCTCGGAACTCTTCTGAGGCCTGAACACGCTGGATGTTGGTCACCATCTCATGTGCGCGGGTTTTGGGTACAGGTTTTACCTTGTCTCGCTTTGCTGTATTTTCGCCGGCTTGCGGTGCTGCTGCATCGAATGGGTTTTGAATTGAGATGCTGCCTACCTTATATAGCTTCATTTTGTTTATGAGCTGACGGGTGAGTGGTGTGCCGGGCAGTGCAAGTATCTGCCCCAAAGGGGTCTTTATCGGTTCTGCTGCCACCATACCAATCTGCGCATCTTTTATGCTGATTTTAATCATGAGTTACTCCAAAAATTTATTTTGATATTGTGTGTATAGTACTATAAATACAAATTTTAGTATAATTACCAAAATCATGAAAGTCAATAAAGAAGAAAGAATAATTGCATAAAATAGCTTATAAATAATGAATAGGGTATCGAAAATGGATTATTGATAAATCTGTATCGAAAATGATACTTGACATATATATCATGTGGTAGTAATATAGCTGACAGAGATTTGAAAAATTCTATATTGTAACTTCTCTTATTCAGAGTGATGGAGATACAAAGGATCTATGAAGTCACGGCAACCCCGTTAGAAAACAGGAAGGTGCCAACCTGAGCGAGTAATCGAACAATAAGAGGATTTTTATTATCTTAATTTTAATCCACTTATTTGCAGTAAGTGGTTTTTTATTGGAAAAATATTGGTCACACAGTATGAAAGGAGCAACAGATAATTAATGGAGAAATTATTATTTACATCAGAATCAGTAACTGAGGGACATCCGGATAAGCTCTGCGATGCAGTATCAGATGCCATCCTTGATGCATGCATACAGCAGGACCCGATGAGCCGTGTCGCATGTGAGACAGCAAGCTGTACAGGCTTCATCCTTGTAACAGGAGAGATTACCACAAAGGCACAGCTTGATATTCCTGCAATCGTCAGAAAAACAGCACTTGAGATCGGATATGATGACGGAAAGAAGGGACTCGACGGAAACTCATGTGCAGTAATGGTTTCAATCGACAAGCAGTCTGCTGATATCGCCATGGGAGTTGACAAGGCACTGGAGGCAAAAGAGGGCGAACTTACAGACGACCTCGACACCGGAGCCGGAGATCAGGGAATGATGTTTGGATATGCTACAAATGAGACTGAGGAGTACATGCCATACCCAATCGCACTCGCTCACAAGCTTGCATTCCAGCTCACAAAGGTTAGAAAAGACGGCACACTTACATACCTTCGTCCGGACGGAAAGACACAGGTTTCAGTAGAGTATGATGAGGCAGGAAAGCCGGTAAGACTTGAGGCAGTTGTACTTTCAACACAGCACGACGAGGATGTTACCCAGGAGCAGATCCATGAGGACATCAAGAAATATGTATTTGATCCAATTCTTCCAAAGGATATGATTGACGATGAGACAAAGTTCTTTATCAATCCTACAGGACGTTTCGTAATAGGTGGACCACACGGAGATGCAGGTCTCACCGGTCGTAAGATTATCGTAGACACCTACGGTGGATATGCACGTCACGGCGGCGGAGCTTTCTCAGGAAAGGACTGTACAAAGGTAGACCGTTCAGCAGCATACGCAGCACGTTACGTAGCAAAGAACCTTGTAGCAGCAGGATTTGCTGACAGGTGTGAGATTCAGCTTTCATATGCTATCGGTGTTGCACAGCCAACATCTATCATGGTTGATACATTCGGCACAGGAAAGCTTGCAGATGACAGAATCGTTGAAATCGTAAGAGAGAATTTCGACCTTCGTCCGGCAGGAATCATCAAGATGCTTGACCTCAGAAGACCTATCTACCGCCAGACAGCAGCATACGGACACTTCGGACGTACAGATATCAAGCTGCCTTGGGAGGCACTTGATAAGGTTGAGGACCTCAAGAAGTATCTCTAAACAAAGTCCTATATATATTAGAAAGAATTTAGAGAAAATTTAGACAGAAGTTATCGGATATATGATATAATTAGGTCATGGGACTGACATTGAGTTGGTTTCCATGGCTTTTTATTTTCAGGAGGAACGGATATGAGCAGAATTTTGATAGTAGAGGACGAGGTTGCAATTGCTGATCTTGAGAAGGATTACCTGGAGCTGAGTGGCTTTGAGGTAGAGGTGGAGAATGATGGCACAAGCGGTCTCGCAAGGGCTTTGGCGGAGGATTTTGATCTGTTTATTTTGGATCTTATGCTGCCGGGCATTGATGGCTTTGAGATTTGTAAGCGGATTCGTGAGAAAAAGAACACACCGATACTCATGGTTTCCGCCAAGAAGGATGATATCGACAAGATAAGAGGACTCGGACTCGGTGCAGATGATTATGTCACAAAGCCGTTTTCACCATCAGAGCTTGTTGCCAGGGTAAAGGCTCATCTGGCCAGATATGAGCGCCTGATCGGAAGCGCCACACCTGAAAATGACATCGTTGAAATTCGTGGCATCAAGATTGACAAAACAGCCCGCCGTGTTTGGGTAAACGGAGAGGAAAAGCAGTTTACCACAAAGGAATTTGACCTGCTCACATTCCTTGCGGAAAATCCAAACCATGTATTTACCAAGGAGGAGCTCTTCAAGGAAATCTGGAATATGGATTCGGTCGGAGATATTGCGACAGTCACTGTACATATCAAGAAGATTCGTGAGAAAATCGAGATGAACACTGCAAAGCCACAGTATATTGAGACTATTTGGGGCGTGGGATACCGCTTTAAGCTGTAGTGATTTTTAAAAAATATAGTAGATATTGTAGTATTAATAGGACATATCAAATTCAAATGCGAAAGGATATGTCCTTGTTGTATATATAAAGTGGCTTATTAATTTATTCAAATGGAGAATACTATGAAGATAAAAACAAAACTTGCTATATCATTCTGCATAATTATTTTTGTGCCTGTTGTGCTCACCAGTATAGTGCTTGTGGGTTTCAATAAGATTCAGCTAAAGGCCATAAACAAGACATATGGCATGGAGGATGCGGGCATGCTCGCGCTCACTGACACGGTGCAGTTTCTGAACAAGGTGACAGGGCGCACATATGATGAGCTTGAGAAGACATCGCTCATAGAACCATCCAGGCTTCTTGATAGTGATTATCTGACTAAGATAAATAAGAAGCTGGAGAAGAAGTATTCATATCTCATAGTGAAAAGTGAAGGAGAGCTCATTTTCAATGGTGGAATTGACAATGATGATATTTTGAGAAAGCTTCCGCGAATATCCAATAAGCAGAGCAGCTCTGATGTGAGCAGCTATATGGACAGTGATGACAAGGTGCTCATAAAGCAGCTTAATTTTCGTGACAGTGATGGTGACGAGGCGAGTCTTTATATAGTGACATCAACCGCGTGTGTGATCCCTGAGGTCAGGACTGTTTTGATAGAGGGAGCATTTGCACTTGTATTGATACTTCTTACTACGGCTGCCATGCTTATAGTGTGGATATACAGGAGTATCATCACACCGATAGAGAGGCTGCGTATTGCCGCTGAAAATATCAAGGATGGCAATCTGGACTTTGAGCTTGAGACGAGTCCGAGCGACGGAGAGATTGGCGAGCTGTGTACTGCGTTTGAACAGATGCGTGCCCGCCTCAAGAAAAATGCCGAGGAAAAGGTGACGAATGAGTCCGAAAACAGAGTGTTAATCAGCAATATCGCGCATGATTTAAAGACTCCTATTACTGCGGTAAAGGGCTACGCCGAGGGCATACTTGACGGAGTGGCAAACACCCCTGAAAAGGTCGATAAATACGTCAGAACCATTTACAATAAGGCAAACGATATGGATAAGCTCATTAATGAGCTGACACTTTACTCGAAGATTGATACGAACAGGATTCCATACAATTTTGCGAAGATAAATGTCACAGATTATTTTAACGACTGTGTTGAGGAAATAGGACTCGATCTTGAGGCGAAAAATATCAGGCTTTCATATGAGAATCATGTGGATAGCAACGTGCTTATCATTGCTGATCCGGAGCAGCTTCGCCGTGTGATTAATAATATAGTCGGCAATTCGGTGAAGTATATGAACAAGACACAAAGCTATATAGATATCAGGATAAATGATGTTGGTGACTTCATACAGGTTGAAATCGAGGACAACGGACGAGGAATCGACCAGAGAGATATGCCATATATTTTTGACAGATTTTACAGAGCGGATGCGTCGAGAAATTCGGCTACCGGAGGCAGCGGCATAGGACTTTCCATCGTAAAGAAGATTATAGAGGATCACGGCGGCAAGATATGGGCTACCAGCAAAGAGGGTGATGGAACTACCATGTTTTTCGTAATCAGAAAGTATCAGGAAACACAGGATATGAACCGGCAGTAAACAAATAAACAGGATATTGACATAAAAAGTAAAACTATAATTAAAAATAACAGTTAGATATTAAAATTTAAAATTAAGAGCTCCCGATTGACAGCGCAAATAGTGTTGTCAGCCGGGAGCTTTAATGTATTTTTTATTTAAAATAAGTTAAGGAAAAACACATAAAATATTTGAAAAATAAAGTCTGACGTAGTAAAATAGTAGCATTACGCGAAAGGACCATGGAGAAATCGAAAGGGGGACAAACATGCATAAATTCAGACAAAAATATATAGGTGACAAAGCATTTTATAAGCGCTATCTCATGCTGGCCATACCAATGATAATCCAGAATGCAATCACAAATCTGGTAAGCTTTCTGGACAACATTATGGTAGGACAGCTTGGTACAGAGCAGATGTCAGGAGTAGCAATCGTAAACCAGCTCATATTTGTGTACAATCTGGCTGTATTTGGGGCGGTGTCAGCGGCAAGTATATTCGGAGCACAGTATTTTGGCAAGGGAAATCATAAGGGGCATATGTATTCCTTCAGATTCAAGCTGTATGCAGCGCTGCTTGTTACAGCAATAGCGATGACACTGTTTATCACGAACGGAACAGGTTTCATATCACTTTATCTGACAGATACGGCAGGAAACGGTGCCACGGAGGTAGCACTGGCATATGGAAAGGAATATCTGGAAATTGTTATGATAGGTCTCATACCGTTTGCGGTGACACAGGCCTATGCGACAAACATAAAGGAAACAGGACAGACTTTTGTACCGATGGTTGCAAGCTTTGCAGCAGTTGGAAGCAATGCGGTGCTTGATTTTCTGCTCATCTTCGGAATAGGACCGATACCAAAGCTGGGTGTGGCGGGAGCAGCTATTGCCACGGTGATGTCGCGATATATTGAGACAATAATAGTTGTGCTGTGGGCACATAAAAACAGGGATAAGAACAGATATCTCGAGGGCGCTTACAGAGGAATAGGAATGCCGTTTGGTGAGTTTAAGACTATATTCATCAAGGGACTGCCACTTATGCTCAATGAGCTTTTTTGGGCAGCAGGCATGACAACGGTTACACAGTGCTATTCAGTACGTGGGCTCTCGGTAATCGCAGGTTTAAACATTGCGACAACGATAACAAACCTTTTCAATATAGTGTTTATACAGCTTGGTGCATGCATCAGTATAGTTGTAGGGCAGTATCTTGGAGCAGGTGAGCTTGAAAAGGCAAAGGATGCGGATAACAAGATGATAGTGTTCAGTGTGTTCTGCTGTTCTGTAATGGCGGCGGTCATGCTTCTGGTAGGCGGACTTTTCCCTCAGATATATAACACAACAGATGAAATCAAGTCACTTGCAACAAGCTTCATAGCGGTATCAGCGATAATTATGCCGTTTTGTGCATTTACACATTCGTCGTATTTCACACTCCGCTCAGGCGGCAAGACACTGGTCACATTTCTGTTTGACTCCGTATTTACGTGGGTGATAGTGGTGCCGGTGGCATTTGTGCTCGCCAAATACACTGCACTTGGCATAGTAGCGGTGTACTTCCTCGTGCAGGCCACAGAGCTGATAAAGGTAGTCATCGGATACTTCATGGTGAAAAGCGACGTGTGGCTCGTGCAGATGGTATAGGAATGTAAGTCATTATCTTGCGGAAAAGTAAAATAAAAGTTATACTGTAGCAAAAGTCAGCATAACAGTTCTAACCCAGAATGAAACGGAGCATAAAATGAGCGAAGAAAAACAGCACAAGCGCCGCGTGCACTATAGCGGAAAATATCCCAAAAAATTTGAGGAAAAATACAAGGAATTAAACCCGGAGAAATACAAGGATACAATTGAGCATGTCATCAGCAAGGGAAATACTCCTGCGGGAATGCACATATCCATAATGGTAAAAGAAATCATAGATTTTCTGGACATAAAGCCGGGACAGACAGGCTTTGATGCCACACTCGGATACGGTGGCCACACAAGGGCAATGCTTGAAAAGCTTGAAGGACAGGGACATATGTTTGCTACAGATGTTGATCCAATCGAGTCTGAAAAGACAAAAAAGCGTCTCGCTGAAGCAGGCTTTGGAGATGATATTCTCACCATAAAGCTTCAGAACTTCTGCACAATAGATGAGATTGCAAAGGAAGTAGGAGGCTTTGATTTCATACTTGCCGATCTGGGAGTTTCATCAATGCAGATAGATAATCCTGAGCGTGGATTTTCGTTTAAGGTGGATGGACCGCTGGATCTGCGTCTTAATCCAAATGCCGGTATCAGTGCAGCAGAGCGGCTTGATAATATATCCCGTGAGGAGCTTTCGGGTATGCTCTATGAGAACTCAGATGAGCCGTATTGCGAGGAGCTTGCAAAGGCAATCACAGACGAGATCAGGAAGGGCAACCGCATAGATACGACCACAAAGCTTCGTCACATTATAGAACAGACACTTGATTTTCTGCCTGAAAAGGATAAGAAGGACATCATCAAAAAGACCTGTCAGCGCACATTCCAGGCGCTTCGCATAGACGTAAACCATGAGTTTGAGGTGCTATATGAGTTTATGGAAAAGCTTCCGGGAGCATTAAAGCCCGGTGGAAGAGCTGCCATCCTTACCTTCCATTCAGGAGAGGACAAGCTGGTCAAAAAGGCACTCAAGGCAGGATATAAAGCAGGAATATACAGCGACTATTCCAAGGATGTGATTCGTCCATCAGCACAGGAATGTGCTCAGAACGGACGTGCCAGGTCCACGAAGATGCGCTGGGCGGTCCGTGCGGAATAGAAAAGAATAAAAATAGTTCTAAAACACTATTGCTTTATTGAGAAAAATAGTCTACTATGAACGTGTTATATGACTGACGGATAAGTGGAATAACCACATGAAATATAACAAATAAGAGCCGACCGTCTGGGCGATAAACCCGGACAGCCGGCTCTTTTTGATTATAAAATCAGCCATAGTCGTGTAAATAACCAGGGAATGTATCTCAAAAGAAACAACATGGATATTGACAAAAATACTGTAGTAAGTATATACTAACCACAGTTAAACAAAACTAATCAAACGAAGTAACATTCATACATTTTAAGGAGGATATTACAATGATAGAAATGAAAGAGTGGGATGGATTTGAAGGACGTCTTTGGAAAGAGGAAATCAACGTCCGTCAGTTTATTCAGGACAACTACACTCCATACGACGGAGACGAGAGCTTTTTAGCTGATCCGACAGATGCTACAAACAAGCTGTGGGATGCGCTTCAGAAATTACAGAAAGAGGAGCGTGCCAAGGGCGGAGTTCTTGACATGGAGACAGAGGTTGTAACAGGAATCACAGCTTACGGCCCTGGATATATAGATGAGTCATTAAAGGACCTCGAGCAGATTGTAGGTCTTCAGACAGATAAGCCGTTAAAGAGAGCATTCATGCCTTACGGTGGAATCAAGATGGCGGTGCAGGCTGCGGAGACATATGGTTACAATGTAAGCGACAAGCTCAAGGAGATTTTCACAAAATATCATAAGACACACAATACAGCAGTATTCGATGCATACACACCTGAGATGATGAAGGTTCGTCATGCAAAGATCCTTACAGGTCTTCCTGACACATACGGCCGTGGACGTATCGTGGGCGATTACCGTCGAGTAGCATTATACGGACTTGATTATCTCATCGAGGAGAAAAAGAAGGATAAGGCAAACTGTGGCTGTGGACAGATGACAGATGATGTTATCCGTTTAAGAGAGGAAATCGCAGAGCAGATTAAATGTCTTGAGGATATGAAGAAGCTTGCAGAGATTTACGGATATGATATCTCAAGACCTGCAACAAACGCAAAAGAGGCAGTTCAGTGGTTATACTTCGGATACCTTGCAGCAATCAAGACACAGAATGGTGCAGCAATGTCAGTAGGACGTGTATCTACATTCCTTGACATTTACATCAAGAGAGATATGGACAAGGGCATCCTCACAGAACAGGAAGCACAGGAGCTCATCGACCATTTTACAATGAAGCTTCGTATGGTTAAATTTGCACGTATCCCTTCATACAACCAGTTATTCTCAGGTGATCCTGTATGGGCAACACTTGACGTGGCAGGAACAGGTGTGGACGGACGTTCAATGGTTACAAAGACAGACTTCCGTTTCCTCCATACATTAGAGAACATGGGACCTGCACCGGAGCCAAACCTCACAGTATTCTACTCATCAAAGCTTCCTCAGACCTTCAAGGATTATGCAGCCCGCATCTCAATTGAGACAAGCTCAATCCAGTATGAGAACGATGACGCAATGAAGCCGGTATGGGGCGATGATTATGCAATCTGCTGCTGTGTATCTGCAACACAGACAGGTAAAGAGATGCAGTTCTTCGGAGCACGTGCAAACCTTGCAAAATGTCTCCTCTACGCTATCAACGGTGGTGTTGATGAGAAATCAGGCGAGCAGGTAGGACCAAACTACGCACCTATCACAGCAGAGTACCTTGACTATGACGAGGTAATGGCGAAATACGACAAGATGATGGACTGGTTAGTAGACATCTATGTAAATACGTTAAACCTTATCCAGTACATGCATGACAAATACTACTATGAGGCAGCAGAGCTTGCACTCATGGATACGGACTTAAAGAGAACATTCGCAACAGGAATCGCAGGATTCTCACACGTAATCGATTCTCTTTCAGCAATCAAATATGCAAAGGTTAAAGTAGTACGTGACGAGAGCGGACTGGCAAAGGATTTCGAAATCGAGGGAGAGTTCCCTAAATACGGAAACGATGATGACCGCGCGGACGAAATCGGTGTATGGCTTCTTAAGACATTCATGGACAAGTTAAAGAAGCATCACACATACCGTGATTCAGAGCCTACAACATCAATCCTTACAATTACATCAAACGTAGTATACGGAAAAGCTACAGGAGCAATGCCTGACGGACGTAAAGCCGGAGAGCCACTCTCACCTGGAGCAAACCCATCATACGGCGCAGAGCAGAACGGACTTCTCGCATCCTTAAACTCACTCACAAAGCTTCCATATGAGTGGGCACTTGATGGAATCTCAAATACACAGACCATCAACCCGGGAGCACTCGGAAACAACGAGGGAGAGAGAATTGACAACCTTGTAAACGTAATGGACGGATACTTCGACCAGGGTGCACATCACCTCAATGTAAACGTATTCGGTAAAGAGAAGCTCATCGATGCAATGGAGCATCCTGAGAAGGAGGAGTACGCAAACTTCACAATCCGAGTATCAGGATACGCAGTTAAGTTCATCGACCTCACAAGAGAGCAGCAGCTCGATGTAATCTCACGTACATGCCACGAGAGAATGTAATATAAAAAAATATCCAACATTCCAGAATGTGCAGGCCAAGTGCCTGCATATTCTGATTTCCAAATAAACTGCATATGTACTAAATAACACCACAGCGTAAGGAATTTTCAGCAACCCGCCAGCCGGGACTTTTCAATGCTCAGGTTCTTCGGGCTAAGAGGCTGTATGAATTATGATTTAGGTTTTCTATGTTTGACGCGACCGGCTTTTACGCGCCTTCCATGGCGCATAACGCCTTGCCCATGCGTCCATGCATGGGCATCGCTGGCTGTGTTCATAATTCTAACAGCCTCTAAGCCCTGCGAAATTCGCATTGCAAAGTCCCGGCTGGCGGGTTGCCGAAAATTCCGTACCATAAAAATAAAAGTAGCAGCAACAACAACCTAAAGGAGGAAAAACATGGGAGAAACACTAGGAAGAGTACACTCGGTAGAAAGCTTCGGTTCAGCCGACGGCCCGGGAGTGAGATATATAGTCTTTTTGAAGGGCTGCAATATGCGCTGTAAATACTGCCATAACCCGGACACATGGGCCAAATGCGGCGAAAATGACGGTGCAAAGCTGATGACACCGCAGGAGGTGCTAAAGACCGCCATGCGCTATAAAGCGTACTGGAAGCAAACAGGCGGCATCACAGTAAGCGGAGGTGAAGCACTTTTGCAGATAGACTTTGTCACAGAGCTATTTAAGCTTGCAAAGGAAAAAGGTGTAAACACATGCCTTGACACATCAGGAAATCCGTTTACCGTGGAAGAAACGTTCTTCGGCAAATTTAATGAGCTGATGAAATATACAGATCTCTTCATGCTGGACATCAAGCATATAGATGACGAGGAGCACAAAAAGCTTACGGGACAGACAAATAAGAATATCCTTGATATGGCACAATATCTCTCAAAAAACGGTAAAAAAATGTGGATACGTCATGTGCTTGTGCCTGGAATCACCACGGATGAGAGATATTTAAAGCAGCTTAGAGAATTTATCGACACACTTAAAACGGTGGACAGGGTTGAGGTGCTGCCGTACCACACACTTGGGGTGTTCAAGTGGAAGGAGCTTGGTATACCATACCAGCTTGAGGGGGTGGAACCTCCGACAAAGGAACAGATAGAATGTGCAAAAAGAATATTAAATTGTCAGAATTAGTTTTTAAATACCATTGCTAACAACTCATTAAGTTGATAAAATATAATAAGTAACTATTATTTTACACCGATGCTGCCTTCGTTTGTATGTGAGGTGACACTTGGCTATATGCTTGCGTATCGCAACTGTAAATGTGCTGAACAGTTAAAATTTAAAATAACAATTTGCGGGAGTTACAACATGGGAAAACCAGATATCATTTACGAAGACAACGACATAATCGTATGCTGCAAGCCGGCGGGAATTGCTACACAGACCAGGCGTATAGGGCAGCAGGATATGGAGAGCTTCATAAGAAATTACAGGGCGGCTAAAAATGAGCCGCCTTATGTCGGCATAGTGCACAGGCTCGACCAGCCGGTAGAGGGAGTGATGGTATTTGCCAAGAATCAGAAAGCAGCGGCTTCTTTAAGCAGACAAATAAAGGAGCATACAACCGAGAAATATTATCATGCAGCAAGCAGAGGTCAGGGAGTGTCAGGAGCAGATAAGGAAGAAGATAATAAAGAAGATAATCATGATCTGGCATGGCATACTCTCACAGATTATATCTCTTTCGACAAGCGTACCAATACATCTAAAATCACAAGCGAAAAAGACAGGCAGGCAAAAAAAGCAGTGCTTCAGTACAGGATAATATCAAATGAATGCAATAAAACAGAATTTGACATAAAGCTTCTCACAGGAAGGCACCATCAGATACGTTTGCAGCTTGCAAATATCGGCTATCCTCTGATTGGAGATACCAAGTATGGGAAGACTGCCTCAAATAACTCAGGAACGGGAAGCAAATCAGGACGCACCGGTTTCGGTGTGAGGGAGCAGCTTGCACTTTGCTCATACAAGATTGTTTTTGACCATCCTGCGACAGGGGAGAGGCTGACATTTGAACTACCATAGTGCTGTTGGGAATAAGATGAATTAAAGGATCATACATTCAGAAAACAACTGAGTGTATGGTCTTTTTTATATGGAGAAAAATACAGTTGACAATATTATTTATATTATCTATTATAAGTTCATAGGTTAGTTACTTGAGTGGTTAACCATGCAACCATACCGCAAATATGAGCGAAATTAGCTGTGTAGCAGCGATGCTAAACAGAGTGCAGATAAAGTACAAATATCGTGCGGTTTTGTGAATGTGTGTGGTGGTTCTGGATAGTTACGATAATAAAAAGTACAACAAGTAGGTAATTGCGGAACAAGTGCGCGCTCCTGATTAAAAAGCGGTAAGAATTCTGCAACGTAGAGTTGTTCATTGCGGAATAATTGATGAAGATGATAGCAAACGTTCCGGTCATTCCATGGCTGTTCAGGGATATGCCACTATACAAAGCAAAAGCTCTGGAAATCAACTCCATACTTTAATGGTATTTGATGGTTGGAATGAATATGTACGATATTTAAATTTAGATTTTGGAAACTGGACTGATTTGCGAGGTACAACTTTTAATGGATAAAAAAAAGCGACTACTTATTCTAATATTTGTATTAATATTAAGCGGAATTGTTGTGATATTCATACATAAAAATGGTTCCATGAAAGGAGATTCTATTATGGAAGAAAATGCTATTTCTGGAGATGATAATACTCATTGGTTCCATTCAAACGGTATCATCACATCCATAGATAACTCTCAAAAAAAAATCTGTGTTGATATCAGTCAAAAAAATAATTTTTTTGATGGTACCAATATTACATTAAATTGCAACAAATCATCTCTCGACATTACATATTTAGAGGCTGGTCAAGAAATTACTTTCTATTTCTTTGAGAATAATGTACTTGACACTGAAGTTGCAATAGAGAAACTAAATATCGTTACACCATAACCTTTAGGGATTAGATAGTGTTCATCTAATCCTTTTTATTATGCTATGACATAATATTGGCACATCTCTGTGATTGAAGTGTAAATTTACACATGCTACAATAAGTATTGCTTATAGTTTTCTTTATTTTCAGCACCTATAAATGGTGCTTTTTTGTACCCGTAATTCATTCAATCACTGACAACTGGTTCTAAGTATTTTATACGTACAGCATACTTAACCATATACCAAACGTAAACTGTACATACAGCCATACGTATAACGTTTTCTATTTGTATAGAAAAGATGCGGAGCATGTGAATGAAATTCTGAATCAGGAGAAATCAATCTATATTTAGATAAGCGAAATGATAGAAAACGACATACTGCGGGATGTGCTTTTGGAGGATGAGCGCGTGCCGAGCACAAACGAGCTTGCAAAGCTGTATGCGATAAATCCGTCTACAGCGGCAAAGGGCATAAATATACTTGTGGATGCAGGAATTTTGTATAAGAAAAGAGGGATTGGAATGTTTGTGAGTGACGGAGCAAAGGAAGTAATAAGGACAAAGCGGAAAGCCCGTTTTTGTTGAAGCTGAACAATATGACGTAACAAAAAACAAAAAACCAGAAAAATTTCGTCCACATGACGAAAAACAGTAAAATTTTTAATGTTTATCGAAAAATATTCTATAGTGATTCCCGAAATATTTTTGTATACTAGCCTTACCAACAAAACAAAGGGGGACAAAAATATATGAAGAAAAAATTTGTTGCAATCATGATGGTAGCTGCTATGGCAGCGTCAATGGCCGCTTGTGGATCAGATGGGGGTTCTTCTGATACACAGAAAGGGGGAAGCAGCACATCGACATCTGATGTTGCAAACAAGGACAAGCCACTCGTGTGGTTCAACCGTCAGCCATCAAACAGCTCAACAGGAGAGCTTGACACAACAGCACTCAACTACAACAAGGATACCTATTATGTAGGTTTCGATGCTAATCAGGGAGCTGAACTTCAGGGAGAAATGGTAAAAGATTATATCGAGAAGAACATCGATAAGATCGACAGAAATGGGGATGGCGTTATCGGATATGTACTTGCAATCGGTGATATCGGACACAACGATTCAATTGCAAGAACAAGAGGTGTTCGTAAAGCTCTTGGAACAGGCGTAGACAAGGGCGGCGAGGTTGACAGTGCACCGGCAGGAACAAACTCAGACGGAAAAGCATCTGAGGTTCAGGACGGCAAGATTACTGTAAACGGCAAAGACTATGTAGTAAGAGAGCTTGCTTCACAGGAGATGAAGAACTCAGCCGGAGCTACATGGGATGCAGCTACAGCAGGAAATGCAATCGGAACATGGTCATCATCATTTGGTGATTCAATCGATGTAGTTGTTTCTAACAATGATGGAATGGGAATGTCAATGTTCAATGCATGGTCAAAGGACAACAAGGTTCCTACATTCGGATACGATGCCAACAGCGATGCAGTAGCAGCTATCGCAGAGGGCTATGGCGGAACAATCAGCCAGCATGCTGACGTTCAGGCTTACCTCACACTCCGTGTACTTAGAAACGCACTCGATGGTGTAGATATTGATACAGGTATCGGCACAGAGGATGATGCAGGAAACGTATTAAGCGATGATGTATATGTTTACAAGGATGATGAGAGATCTTACTACGCATTAAACGTAGCAGTTACAGCAGATAACTACAAGGATTTCACAGATTCAACAGTTGTATGGGCACCTGTTTCAACACAGCTTGATTCAGCAAAGCACCCTACAAAGAAGGTATGGCTGAATATCTACAATGCTTCAGATAACTTCTTAAGCTCTACATATCAGCCACTCTTACAGAAGTATGATGATCTCTTAAATCTTGATGTTGAGTACATCGGTGGTGATGGACAGACAGAGTCTAATATCACAAACAGACTTGGAAATCCAAGCCAGTACGATGCATTCGCAATCAACATGGTTAAGACAGATAATGCAGCTTCTTATACAGCTCTTTTGAACCAGTAAAAGTATTTAAAGCACTTAGTTGGGGAGGGAAAAATCTCTCCCCAAAATAAAGTGTGTACAGACGACAGCAAATATAGAGTTAGGAGCAGGAAGTATGGGCGATAAGAATAATGAAAACATCTTATCGATTCGTGGCATGAGCAAGTCATTTGGACGAAACAGGGTTCTTGACCACATCAATTTAGATGTGAAAACAGGTACTGTAATGGGTCTCATGGGGGAGAACGGAGCCGGTAAGTCGACAATGATGAAATGTCTTTTTGGTACATACCAGAAGGACGAGGGAACTATATATCTGGACGGAAAAGAGGTAAGCTTTTCAGGTCCTAAGGATGCACTGGAAAATGGAATAGCGATGGTGCATCAGGAGTTGAACCAGTGTCTTGAGAGAAATGTCGTAGACAATCTGTTTCTCGGAAGATATCCGGTCAATTCATTTGGTATGATTGATGAGGGACGCATGAAAAAAGAAGCGTCTGAATTATTCAGAAAGCTGGGAATGACAGTTAATCTCGAGCAGCCGATGAAAAATATGTCAGTATCACAGCGACAGATGTGTGAGATTGCAAAGGCAATATCATACAACTCAAAGGTTATAGTATTGGATGAGCCTACATCATCACTTACGGTACAGGAGGTTGAAAAGCTGTTCCAGATGATGAGGATGCTTCGTGACCAGGGTATTTCACTTATCTATATTTCTCACAAGATGGATGAGATTTTTGAGATATGTGATGAGATTTCGGTTCTTAGAGATGGAAATCTGGTCATGACAAAGAGCACAAAAGAAACAAATATGAATGAACTGATTGCAGCGATGGTTGGACGAGTACTGGAGAACAGATTCCCTCCGGTAGACAACAAACCAAAGGATGTAATCTTGTCAATACAGCATCTTTCGACAAAGTACGAGCCACATCTGCAGGACATCACATTTGATGTGCATGAGGGGGAGATATTTGGACTATACGGACTTGTCGGAGCAGGTCGTACAGAGCTTCTTGAGACGATTTTCGGAATCAGGACAAGAGCTGCGGGACGAGTATATTTTAAGAACCAGCTTATGAATTTCACCTGTGCAAAGGAGGCTATGGACTATGGCTTCGCACTTATCACAGAGGAAAGAAAAGCAAATGGACTTTTCCTTAAGGGAAACCTCACCTTTAACACAACAATCGCAAATCTCGGTTCTTATAAGAATGGACCGGCACTTTCAGACAGCAAGATGACAAAGGCCACCTCTGATGAGATAAAGATTATGCACACAAAGTGTATGGGACCGGAGGATATGATTTCGGCTCTGTCAGGAGGAAACCAGCAGAAGGTTATCTTTGGTAAATGGCTTGAAAGAGGACCGCAGATATTCATGATGGATGAGCCTACAAGAGGTATCGATGTAGGTGCCAAATATGAGATTTACGAGCTGATAATCAATATGGCAAAGCAGGGTAAGACAGTCATTGTAGTTTCATCTGAGATGCCTGAGATCCTTGGTATAACAAATCGTATCGGAGTCATGTCAAACGGACGACTCTCAGGAATTGTCAATACAAAGGAAACCAATCAGGAAGAACTGCTGAGACTCAGTGCAAAGTACCTATAATAAAGGGAGAAGACGGATATGGCTAATAGTAAGATTTTAACGGCTGAGCAGGAGCGTGCTCTGCGCCAGCCTATCGACGAATATGTTGGTGGAATACAAAAAGAAATTGATGCACTCAGAAAAGACGGAACTACAAAGGTTGTAGAGTGTCAGTCAGCGATAGCAGGCATCAAGAGAGATAAAACTCTTTCAAAGGGCGAGAAAGAGTCAGAAATAGCAGCATGTGAGAAAGAGCTTGCAAAGGCAAAGGCTGTTGAGGCAAAGAACAAGGATGAGATTTCAAAGCTCATCGCCAAGGCTGAAAGCTATTTAAAGGAAAATTTTGATTCAAAGTATTACAATGCCGTTAAGGCAAGCTGTGAGGCGGAAAAGGCAGAGGCGCTTGCTGCTCATAATGAGAGAATGGCAGAGCTTGATAAAAAGCACAAGGCTGCCCTTGCAAAGACATCAGACAGCACCGAGATAAAGGAAGAAAACTACGTACACAAGAATCGTATTTCCAATGAGAAGCTTGAGCTCGAGAAAGAGTATCAGAGAATCAAGGACAGAAAGCATGAGGCATACAGCTATAAGTATCATCTGATTGATATGTTACGTCTTTCAAAGTTCACATTTATGGAGACAAGAGCCCAGAAATGGGAGAATTACAAGTATACGTTCAATAGGAGAAACTTCCTGTTACAGAATGGTCTTTATATTGCAATTATACTTATATTCATAGCGCTTTGTGTCATAACACCGATAAAGAAGGGCACACCTCTTCTGACATACAACAACATACTGAATATTCTTCAGCAGGCTTCACCGAGAATGTTCTTAGCACTTGGTGTTGCAGGACTTATCCTCTTAACAGGAACAGACCTTTCTGTTGGACGAATGGTTGGTATGGGTATGACAACAGCCACAATCATCATGCATCAGGGTATCAATACAGGCTCTGTATTCGGTCATATATTTGACTTTACAGGAGTACCAACAGGTGCAAGAGTGGTTATCGCATTACTTGCATGTATCGTGCTTTGTACATTCTTCACAAGTATTGCAGGATTTTTTACAGCGAAGTTTAAGATGCATCCGTTTATTTCAACCATGGCCAACATGCTTGTTATCTTCGGTATCGTAACATATGCTACAAAGGGAGTTTCATTCGGTGCTATTGAGCCGGTCATCCCTAACATGATTATTCCAAAGGTAAATGGTTTCCCAACCATCATCCTCTGGGCAGTAGCAGCAATCGCAATTGTATGGTTTATCTGGAACAAGACAACATTTGGTAAAAACCTCTACGCAGTAGGAGGAAACCCGGAGGCAGCAGCAGTTTCAGGTATCTCAGTATTTGCAGTAACTCTCGGCGCATTCGTTATGGCCGGTATCCTTTATGGATTTGGCTCATGGCTTGAGTGTGCAAGAATGGTTGGTTCAGGCTCAGCAGCTTATGGACAGGGCTGGGACATGGACGCAATCGCAGCCTGTGTAGTTGGTGGTGTATCATTCACAGGTGGTATCGGTAAGATATCAGGTGTTGTAACCGGTGTATGTATCTTCACAGCACTCACATACTCTCTTACAATCCTTGGTATTGATACAAACCTTCAGTTCGTATTCTCAGGAATTATCATTCTTGTAGCAGTTACACTTGACTGTCTGAAATACGTTCAGAAGAAATAATATCGCAAGAAAATTTCTTTTTCATACTTCCAAAATGATTAGCAGAGATGTCTGGGGGCATCTCTGCTTTAATTTTGTGGTGTGAACTATTATACTTTTGGAATTACACTTTTGTTTATGTAAAGCTACAAAAGAATATATCAGATGTGGTATAATATAGTATAAACAGAGTAGCTATTCAGAATAGTTACCCGGTATAGCAGGGAGAAAACATAAAATGTATACATTATTACTGGTTGATGACGAAGAGGATGTAATAGAGGTAATCGAGAGAAAGGTATCCTGGGAGCAGATTGGTTTTCATGTGGTAGGACATGCGGGAAATGGCTTCAAGGCGCTTGAGATGATGGAGGACATGCAGCCGGATGTTGTGATGACTGACATACGTATGCCTTACATGGACGGACTTGAGCTGTGCAGTAACATCAGGCAGAGGTTTCCTGCGACGAAGCTCTTGCTTTTCACAGGCTTCGACGATTTTGAGTATGCAAAGGAGGCTGTACATCTCGAGATAGAGGAGTATATTTTAAAGCCACTCAATCTGGCTGAAATCACGGAGGTATTCAAAAAGCTTAAGACAAAGCTGGATGATGAGCTGAATGAGAAGAAAAACACAGATATATTGAAGAAGTATTATGCAGCATCGCTGCCTGTTTTGCAGTCAAACTTTTACACGACACTTATCGAGGGACGCATACCGGAAAATGAGCGGGGCAGGTACATGCGTGATTATCAGATCGAGCTTGAGGGACCATATTACTGCTGTATTATCATACATACCTCTGCAAGTCAGGTGCCACAGGGCATGGATATCAGGCTGCTTGCAGTGTCAGTAGAGAGACAGGCACAGGCAGATTTAAAAGAGCGGTGGAATGGCAGAATTTTCAATTATCTCGGTGATACGGTCATGCTTGCACAGCTTATGCATCATGAGGATATCTCGGAGCTGACAGATGAGTGTGACAGGTTTTGCAAATATGTAAACCATGTCATGGGGGCAAAGGTGACTGTCGGAATCGGACAGGTGTGCGAAAATGTACAGGAGCTGGTGAGCTCGTATCAGAGTGCGAGAGAGGCTGTATCCTACAGGGTGCTTTATGGCAGCAACAGGGCAATAAACATGACAGAGGTTGAGCCACAGCGACGTATATCAAAGGATGGCGATGAGGGAAATGAGCTGTCATATTTATTTAAAATGATCTGTATCGGAAAGCCTGAGGATGTGGAGCAGGCTGTTGAAGCGTACATGCAGCGCAATTTTATGTCGCAGCAGTCACTTGAGAACTATCATGTGGCAGTAATGGAGCTGATCAGTGAGCTTTATCACTTCATGAGCAATAATGAGCTAAATGTGCAGGAAATATCGGGAAGTGTAGGAAAGCTCTATAATGAGCTCTCCAATTTTGAGCCGATGGTGCTTAAAAAGTGGCTTTTGGATTTTTCAAGCAGGCTACACGATGATATGGCTGATGCCAGATACAACTCTAAGAAGTCGCTCATAGACAGTGCAAAGGATTATGTGCACAGAAATTACAGAAGTGTGGACCTGGGACTTGACGATACATGTAAGGAATTAGGAGTATCTAACTCGTATTTTTCAAGTCTGTTTAAGAAGGAAACGGGCAGCTCGTTTGTGGAGTATCTGACTGATTACAGAATGGACAAGGCGGCCAGAATGCTTGTGGAGACAGGCGACAAGAGCTATGTCATAGCCCAGAATGTAGGATATTCGGATCCGAACTATTTCAGTTATGTTTTTAAGAGAAAGTATGGGGTTTCCCCATCCAGGTACAGGACAGAGTATGAGAAGAATAAGGTATAAATCAGGCAATATACAATCCATAATAATGCTCTCATTCTCACTGCTGTCGCTTGCAATTATGTTTGTCACAGTGGGTGTGATGTATGTAAAATTTGCTGATGCATCGCAGGATAGTATCATAGAGAGCAATCAGAAGGTGATGTATCAGACAATAGACAGCGTGGAAAATTATCTCGTCAATATGAGGCAGGTTTCAGATGCGGCATATTATGATGTGATAAAGGAAAATGACATTTTAAAGCAGTCTGACAGCATACACGATGGCATGAGTCTGCTCTATGAGTCAAATAAGGAATATCTGCGCAGTATTGCCCTGTACAATCAGTACGGAAGCCTTATAGCTGCAGAGCCTGTTGTGTCCCAGAAGGAGGATCCGAATGTGACAAAACAGGACTGGTTTATAGAGGCGATGGAGCGCATGGAGAATATACATTTTTCAACGCCGCATGTGCAGAATCTGTTTGACGATGGTTCGATGAGATATCATCTGGTCATATCCTCAAGCCGTGCCGTAGAGCTCACCTCAGGTTCTGAGTCTCAGATGGGTGTGCTGCTCGTGGATATGGACTATTCGAGTGTATCAAGGATGCTTGAGAGGATAAATACATCGGGAAAAGGACAGTACTACTATCTGTGTGATGCAAATGGCAATATCATTTATCATCCGCATCAGATGCAGTTTGATGGAGATGTTCCGGAAAACAGCGCGAGTGCGGCAAAGTCACAAAGCAACATATATGATGATTATCTAAATGGTGTTCACCGTAAGATTATGGTAGACACAATCAGCTATACAGGCTGGAAGCTTGTATGTGTGATGCCATATTCCATCTTTACAAACAAGATGGCGGATGTGAGGCAATTTGTATTTGTTATAATGATCATAATGGCTATGACGCTTGTGTGGATAAACAGAGTGATATCCATACGTATTTCAAAGCCGATTATGAAGCTCGATGATTCGGTGAAGCGGTATGAGAATGGCAATGAAGCTGATATCTATGTGGGAGGTTCATCCGAGATACGGCATCTGGGATACTCTATACGCAATTCATATAAGCAAAATAATGAGCTCATGAAAAAGGTCGTCTGGGAGCAGAACGAGAGGCGAAAGAGCGAGCTTGATGTGCTTCAAAGCCAGATTAATCCGCACTTTTTGTACAACACGCTTGACTCCATCACATGGATGATAGAGGGTGGCAAAAATGAGGAGGCCTCGTTTATGATTACGCAGCTTGCAAAGCTTTTCCGTATCAGTCTGTCGAAGGGGCATACCATAATACCTGTACGCGATGAGCTTTTGCATGCAAAAAGCTACATGAATATCCAGAAGGTACGCTATAAGAACAAATTTGAGGTGAGCTTTGAGGTTGACGAGGAAATCATGGACTACTGCGCGGTGAAGCTGGTGCTTCAGCCAATTCTGGAAAACGCACTGAATTACGGAATCAGAGAGCTGGATGATTTCGGAGAGATAGTGGTCGGAGGCAAAAAAGAGGGAGAGGATATCATCATGACGGTATCCGACAACGGAATGGGCATTCCTGAGGATGAAATCCCGCTTTTACTGACAAATACAGACAGGGTTCACAAGAAGGGCTCCGGAGTTGGACTTGTAAATGTGAATAACAGGATAAAAATACTGTTTGGAGAGCGCTATGGTCTGCATATAGAAAGTGAGCTTGATGAGGGAACCGTTGTGACAATCAAAATCCCGGCAATTGTCTATTCAGAGGAAAATAGGCTTCAATTTGAGGAGCATCATATAGTATGATGCAATGACAATTGCTTAGCTGTATGGGAGGTGTGAGAGTGACAGTGAAAAATAAATGGACAAATATGAGCAAGAATAAGAGAACCTTCATCATAACGGAGCTGCTGCTTGGGGGACTGCTTATGATAGTGATAGGCTTTATCATGTACAATAATCTCAATCAGAAACCGGAGCGCATTGCGGTGGTGATGGCTGATGTGGATGAAAGCCACAGTGCAGCGTTTAAATATGGCATGAAAATGGCGGCCTCAGAGTATGATGTGGATGTAGTCATGATAAGCAGGGAAAATATGAACAGTATGTCAGATGAAATTGATGTCATAAAGCAGGAGATAAACAAAAAGGCTGATGCAGTCATTTTCAAGCCGACTGCAGAAAAAACAGCAGACGAAAAAAGCCTTAATACCCTTATCCGGATAAATAAAAAGACACCGATAATGGTAGTCGGAGACCAGGCGGGAAGCGATAGCTTTAAGTCGTTTAATACAGTGGAGCTTGACCAGTACAGCATGGGTGCAGACCTGGCACAAAAGCTCCTTACTGACAATAACGGAACACTTTCCGGTAAAAAAATAGGAATCTATTGTGAAAGCACTGAATCCGATGCCTGTAAAAAGCGAATCAATGGCATAAAGGATACGCTTGCGGAGAGCGGTTGTGATGTGATGTGGATTGTATTAGGCATTTCAGATACCGGGGAGAAAATCAATCTGCAGTCACAGAGAAAGGTGGACATAGTACTTGCGATAGATGATGCAAGTGTGGCCGATGCGGCAAAGGAAGCTTCTGATAATAATTTGCAGGGGGCACTGGTATATGGCATTGGAAACTCAACAGAGGCCATATATTATCTTGATTCGGGATGGACAGAGGCACTTATCACACCTGATGAATTTGCTGCCGGATACAAAAGCGTTGTAGAGTTGGTCAATATACTGCGTGGTGAGAAAAATCCTTCGATATCCGGAAAAACTATATCTTACCAGCTTCTGACAAGAAAAAATCTGTTTGATGAAGAGAACAAGAAGCTTTTGTATGCAATCAGCCAGTAGTGGGGGAACAATAAATGAGAAGCAGAATAAGAAATACCATGATGATACTGTGTTTTGCACTGATATTGTCATTTGTCTCGTGCAGCAACACAAGAGTTGACGAGAAAAAACAGATATATATAGGTGTGACCTGCTATGACCAGAAGGATACATTTATCGGGGAGCTGATAGAAACTTTCAAAAAGGAGTGCGCAAGTCTTGATACAGACAAATACGATATCAGCATGACAATCATGGATGCTGCAGGCTCACAGCGTGCACAGGATGACCAGGTGCAGGAGATGATAGAAGACGGCTGCAATGTGCTGTGTATTAATCTGGCAGACAGAACAGATTTGTCGCATATTATAAATGCTGCAATGGAGAATGACATCCCTATTATTTTCTTTAACAGGGAGCCGGTTGATGAGGATTTAAATCGCTGGGATAAGCTGTACTATGTCGGGGCCAGGGCAAAGCAGTCAGGTCAGATGCAGGGGGAACTCATTGCCGATTATATAAAGAATAATCCGGGTGTGGATAAAAACGGTGATGGCAGGATACAGTACGTCATCCTGGAGGGAGAGATGGGACATCAGGATGCCATCGTCAGGACAGAGAGTGTGACAGAGAGCATGAAGAATAACGGTCTGCAGATAGAAAAGCTGAGCGGCCAGATAGCAAACTGGAATCGTGCTCAGGCGCAGAACCGTATGACACAGCTTATAGGTCAGTATAAAAACAGCATAGAGCTGGTTATTGCAAATAACGATGCAATGGCACTCGGAGCGATAGACGCATACGAAAAGCTTGGTGTGACGGAGTCGAATGTACCTGCATTTTTTGGAGTGGACGGCACAGACGATGGGCTTGAAGCAGTGCAGCAGTCGAAGCTTGCGGCAACAGTCTACAATGACAAGGAGGGACAGGCAAGGGCTATGGCTCAGCTTGCCTATCTGGCAGCCACCGGGGGCAGCATGAAAAGCATAAAGTTTGAGGATAAAAAGTATGTTTATCTGCCGTATGAGAAGGTGACCCTTGACAATGTAAATGAATTTGTGAAGGATGAACAGTGAGCTTATTTATGCTCGTTCCTCCACTCCCTCGGAGCCACTCCGTAGATATTTTTAAAGGCGCGTGAAAAATGAAGCTGATTTTCGTATCCAACGGCAGAACCAACATCTGCGATGGATAAGGAGGTCAGCTTTAAAAGCTCTGTGGCCTTTATCATACGATAATTCATGAGAAATTCCTGAGGTGAATGTCCAACGGAATTTTTGAAAATTTTGCCCAGATAGCTTCGGTTTATGCCGCAGACTCTGGCAATATCTTCGATTGAGATATCATTCTGAAAATTCTGCTCGATATAATTCATCGCTTCTTTTATATAAAAATCACTCATTTTCCCATTTGGAATGTGTTTTGATGATTTAGCTGACTGCATCAGATAATCCAGAAAAAGGTACATATGCCCAATCAGGTGATATGGTGATTCTGAGGGGTGTCTTGTGATGTAGAGCATTTCCTCAACAAGCTTTTCGCGGATATCCTTTGAGTGTGTGTGATATACAGGATTATTTTGGGTAAGCTCTGTTGTGGTGAGAGCCTCCTTGACGCGCAGACCGTCAAACTCAATCCATATGTATTCCCAAGGAAGCTTGTCATCTGCGATATAGGTATTTATCTGGCCGGGAAAAATCAGAAAGCCCTGCCCGCTTTTTATGTTGTAGGTTTGTGTAATGCCCTTTGCATTATCGGCCATCAGAGTGCCGGTGCCGGACAGTACATAGTGGAATAGATAGTGGTTTCTTGTGGCAGGACCAAAAGAGTGTCCCGGTTCGCACTGCTCGTGGCCGAACTGGTACATACACAAATCTATGAAATTTACATTTGGAAAAATATTGAAGGAAAGCTTGTCCATGTGAGTCACTCCTTATTGATTAATACTATAAATATACCCTTATGCGACATTATATGCAATTATAGCATATTTTATAGCATATTGATATAAAAAAGCAAAAATAAAGGTATTTATTGTATGCATAATGGTATGTTATAATCAGTTTATCAGGAAAAAGAGCAAATAAAACAGAAAAGGAGTGAAAAAATATGGCAAAAAGAAAGATTTGTCAGGCTATGGCGGTTGTGCTGGCACTCGGAATGTGCACGACAGGACTGACCGGATGTGGAAATGAAAAGCGGGCGGACGGAAAAACTGAGATTGAGGTGGTTTCTTATAAGCCGGAGGCTGTTAAGGCTTTCGAGAAGATTGAGAAGCAATTTAATGAGACTCACGATGATATTCATCTGACTATCTCATCTCCGAATGAGGCTATGACTATTTTAAAGACACGCTTCATCCGTGAGGATTATCCGGATATCATTGCAATAGGTGGAGATATCAATTATTCAAATTTCCTGGATGCAGATTTGTTTGAGGATATCTCAGATCTGGATGTAGTGGACACTGTAAAAGAGGCATATCTGGATATGGACAAGGAGCTTGAGTTCATTCCAAAGGATGGCACCTATGCACTTCCTTACGCCGCAAATGCAGCAGGAGTGCTTTACAACAAGGATATGTTTGCGGAGAATGGCTGGAAGGTGCCTACAACCTGGAGTGAGTTTACAGCACTGTGCGATGAGATAAAGGAAAGCGGAACACTTCCTTTGTATCTGGGCTTTAAGGATACATGGACCTGTCTGGCACCGTGGAATGCCCTTGCAGTAGGCCTTTGTGATTCAGACACCTGCAATCAGGTAAATATGGGAAATACGACATTTGAGGAGGCATATTCTCCGGTTGCCGACAAGATACGCACATTGCTTGATTATGCAGAGGACAATCCGTATGCTTACAGCTACAATGACGCATGTACAGCCTTTGCCAGAGGTGAATCTGCCATGTACACGATAGGAAGCTATGCTATTCCTCAGATTAAGTCGGTTAATCCTGATATGAATATCGGTTCATTTACTTTCCCGGCAAATGATAATGAGGCTGACAATGTGTTAAATTCAGGAATAGATTTACAGTTTTCAGTTATGAAGGCCTGCAAGAATAAGGAAGCAGCATACGAGGTGCTTGAATATCTGTACAGCGATGAGACAATTCAGACATATCTGGATGACCAGGGCGGAATTGCCTGCAAGGATGGAGATTTCGCAATACCGGATACACTGAAGGATATGCAGGAGTATATAAAGGACAACCGTATGTCGGATTATCAGGATCATCATTATCCAAGTGAGATGAGCGTGGATGCCATGATTCAGACATATCTGCTTGACACAGGTGACAATGCAAAGGAGAAGTTCTTAAAGAAATTTGATTCAGACTGGAAGCGTTACAACAGAGATCTGATTCGTGAAGTACAGGATTACCAGAAGGAACAGGAGGATGCAAAATGAAAAAGAAAATGTCAAATAGAGACAAGACATTCTGGGCAGTTGTGATACCTGTTGTGGTTTTATTTTTCGCATTCAACACACTGCCGATGATAAAGGGTGTGATTTACAGCTTTACAAACTACAAGGGCTACGGCTCATATGATTATGTCGGACTTAGAAACTATACAGACCTGTTTACCGACGCCAGAGTCGGAAAGAGCTATCTGTTTACCTTTAAATATGCGATTGCAGGAACCGTACTTGTAAATGTATTAAGCCTTGTAATGGCAGTTGCGTTAAACAGCAATATCCGCGGCAAGAGTGCATTAAGAGGTGTTTATTTCGTACCGAATATCCTTGGCGGACTGGTTATTGGTTACATTTTCAGCTTTATTTTTACATATATTCTGCCGGTAGTAGGAAATACCTTCAACATCGGTTTCTTACAAAACAGTATTCTGGCGAGTGAAAAATATGCATGGATTGGTGTGCTGATTGTCGGGGTATGGCAGGCGGTTGCCATGAATACCATCATTTATATATCCGGACTGCAGACAGTGCCTGAGGATGTTTACGAAGCCAGCATGCTCGACGGAGCAGGCAAATGGAAACAGTTCTGGAAGGTTACATTTCCACTCGTTATGCCATTTGTTACAATCAATCTGGTGCTCAGCACAAAGAACTTCCTCATGGTATTTGACCAGATTATGTCATTGACAAAGGGCGGCCCGGCGCAGAGCACTGAGTCAATCTCATACCTGATTTACAGAAATGGTATGGATGGAGGACAGTTTGGCTTCCAGAGTGCAAACGCAGTAATTTTCTTTGTTGTAATTGTGGCTATTTCACTATTCCAGATGGGCGTTATGAATAAGAAGGAGGAGCAGTTATAATGAAAAAACAAAAAACAAACTGGGTACTTACCATCGTTTTAATATTGGGAACCTTAACCGTATTTTTCCCGCTGTATATGGCTGTTATCATTGCCTTCAAGAAACCGAGTGAGATGACAAATGATGTCGCAGGAGCTCTTTCATTCCCTTCAAAGTGGAGCTTTTCAAACTTCACAGAGGCTATGAAGGTGACTGATTTCTGGCATTCTCTCGGAAACAGCTTACTTATCACTATTGTGACCATTGTTCTCGCAATCCTTATCCATTCGATTGCAGGATATGTTATCGGACGAGGCATGGCAAGGAAAAAGAGCTTCCGTTTCATATATCTTTACATTGTAAGCGGTATGTTTGTGCCATTCTCAATTCTCATGATGCCTCTTGTAAAGCAGACTGCGCAGATGGGACTTGGAAACAGGGCAGGAGTTATCCTTTTATATCTTGTATTTTACATGCCAATGAATGTATTATTATATAGTGGATACTTGAAAAATATCCCTATGGCACTTGAGGAGGCGGCAGACATCGATGGCGCAAGTACATGGACAACATACTGGAGAGTTGTATTTCCTATGATGAAGCCTATGCATGCGACAGTAGCCATCCTGACAGCACTCGGTACCTGGAATGATGTCATGACACCGCTTGTCATCATGTCAGGAACAGGACAGAATACACTGCCGCTGGCACAGCTGAATTTCCAGACACAGTTTGGAACAAACTACAATCTGGCATTTGCATCATATATTCTGGCTTTGATACCGATACTTATATTCTATATAATCTGCCAGAAGCAGATATTAAACGGTGTTGCAAACGGTGCAATCAAGGGATAACTTTTAAACACTATTTTAACAATGATATGGAGTGATTTTATGGCAATTATATTTAATCCAAACAAGAAAATTTTTACTTTACAGACAGCTCACACCACATATCAGATGCAGGTGGACAGACTAGGCTATCTGCTGCATCTGTACTACGGAGCAAAAAGCACATGTGATATGGACTATGTGCTGACATATGCTGACAGAGGCTTTTCAGGCAATCCTTACGCAGCAGGAATGAACCGTACATATTCGCTTGATACACTGCCACAGGAGTATCCGACTCTTGGCACAGGCGATTTCAGAAATATTGCGCTTGATATCAAAAATGAACATGGCACGGAGAGTGTTGAGCTTCTTTATAAGAGTCATGAAATCAGAGACGGAAAATATGCTCTAAAGGGACTTCCGGCGGTGTGGGCATCTGATGACGAGGCACAGACTCTTGAAATAGTTCTTGGCGATGATATCGCAGGCGTTGAGGTGCATCTGCTTTATGGCGTGCTCGAGGCTTGTGATGTCATCACAAGAAGTGTGCTCATTAAAAATACAGGCAGTGGGAATATTACAATTGAAAAGGCTCATGCTGCCTGCCTGGATATGGTTTACGGAGACTATGATGTGATCAGATTCTACGGTAAGCATGCCATGGAGCGCAATCTTGAGCGCACACACTTAGGACACGGCACACTTTCATTCGGAAGCCGCAGAGGAACCTCGAGCCACCAGTACAATCCGGCGGTTATTCTCGCACAGCGCGATACTACAGAAAATGCAGGAGACTGCTATGGTATGCTTTTTGTATATAGTGGCAACTTCTCATGTGAGGCAGAGAAGGATCAGATTAACCAGACACGCCTTTTAATGGGGCTTTCCGATGAACTGTTTTCATATCCGCTTGCGGCAGGAGAGACCTTTACAGTGCCTGAGGTGATTATGTCATACTCGGCAGACGGTTTCTCACAGCTTTCCCATCAGTACCACACCTGCATCAGTGAGCATGTGTGCAGGAGCAGATTTGCACATGAGGTAAGACCGGTGCTCATCAATAGCTGGGAGGCTGCTTACTTTGACTTTACCGGTGATACGATAGTAGACCTTGCAAAGGAGGCCGCATCACTGGGCGTAGATATGGTGGTCATGGATGACGGCTGGTTTGGAAAGAGAGATGATGATAATTCATCACTCGGAGACTGGTTTGTGAATGAGAAAAAGCTTGGCGGAACGCTTTCAGAGCTCATCGACAGAGTGCATGCACAGGGAGTGAAATTTGGAATATGGATTGAGCCTGAGATGGTGAATGAGGACAGTAATCTGTATAGAGAGCATCCTGACTGGGCTATCCAGATTCCGGGAAAGCTTCCTGTACGCTCAAGAAACCAGCTTATTTTAGACTTTTCGAGAAAAGAAGTCAGGGACAATATTTTCGATCAGATCTGCGCAGTGTTTGACCAGGGAAAAATCGACTACGTGAAGTGGGATATGAACAGAAGCATGGCTGATGTGTATGCAGGAAATCTTGCATACGACTATGTGCTTGGAGTGTATGATTTTATGGAGCGTCTGGTGACAAGATATCCGGATATACTTCTTGAGGGCTGCAGCGGTGGCGGTGGACGATTTGATGCAGGCATGCTCTACTACAGTCCACAGATATGGTGCAGTGACAATACAGATGCCATAAACCGTACAAGAATACAGTATGGCACATCGTTCTTCTATCCGGTATCATCCATGGGAGCGCATGTATCGGCAGTGCCAAATCATCAGACAGGCAGAGTGACAAGCCTTAAAACAAGAGGCATCACAGCCATGGCAGGAACCTTTGGCTATGAGCTGAATCCGGCCCTTCTGTCGGATGAGGAAAAGGAAGAAATCAGAGAGCAGATCAAGACCTTTAAGAAGTATGAGATGCTTATAAATGAGGGCACCTACTGGCGCCTTACAAGCCCATTTGAGGATGAGGTGGCAGCGTGGATGTCTGTTTCAAGGGCAAAGGACAGGGCACTTGTGAGCGTGGTTCGTCTGTATGCGGAGGCAAATGCGGCTACTTACTATGTGAAGCTTAAGGGCTTGGAGTCTGATGCAGTATATATTGAGGAAAATACCGGCAGGCAGTACACAGGTGCAGCACTGATGAATGCCGGAATACCGCTTCCGTTTGCTACAAAGGAGTATGAGGCATATCAGTTTTCATTTATCAGGCTTGATGAGGCAAAGAAGCTGTATGATGAGATAAAGAAGGTGTGCGGCAATCTAAAATTAAGTGAGGCTGACACTGCAGATAGTTCTTCTGATAAACGTATTGTAATAAGCATCTACGGCGGCTCAGGCTCAGGAAAGACAACGATTGCAGCAGCTCTGCAGCAGTATTTTCTTAACGATAATACAGCCTGCTATGTGCTGACCGGGGACAATTATCCACACCGTATCCCGATGAGAAATGACGAGGAGCGCCTTAATGTGTATAACGAGTCCGGCGAGGATGGCTTACGTGGATATCTTGGAACACCTAAGGAGATTGACTTTGACAGGATTAACAAGGAGCTTTCAGAGTTTAAGGCAGGAAAAGATATAATTGAGATAAAGCATATGGGCCGCGAGGACGGTGATATCTCATATGACGAGACTGATTTCACAGGAATTAAAGTGCTCATCCTGGAGTGGACCCACGGAGGAAGCGAATACCTTAAGGGTGTTGATATACCTGTATTTCTGGAGAGTTCGCCTGAGGAGACTAAGGCGCGCCGTATTAAGAGAGGACGTGACGAAAACGCCGCAAGCCCTTTCATATGCCGCGTGGTAGAATTGGAGCAGGAAAAGCTTGATTTACAGGGTAAAAATGCGCGTATCGTAGTTGGAAAGGATGGCAAAGTCTATGAACAATAAACCTATGCTTAATGCATATCCTGACAGTCTGGGCGGTAAGCTTTCCGATATCGCAGCGCTGCTAAAAAAGAAGGAAATGCAGGACACATTTTCATCATTTTATATCCTGCCAAGCCTGTATCATTCGGATTTGGACCGCGGATTTTCGGTCGTGGACTACAATCTGAATGAGGAGCTTGCGACAATAGAGGATTTATCGCAATTGAAGGAGCTGGGGATTGACTTAAAGCTTGACTTTATTTTAAATCATGCTTCGGCACAGTCACCACAGTTCAAGGATCTGGTTGAAAAAGGCGATGAGTCTGAGTACCGGGATTTTTTCATAGACTGGAACAAGTTCTGGGAAGGTCATGGAGTCATGACGGACGAGGGTTACATACAGCCTGATGAGTCATGCTTAAAGCAGATGTTTTTCAGAAAGCCGGGGCTTCCGATTCTCATGGTTGAGTTTCCGGATGGACGAAGGGTGCCATACTGGAACACATTTTACCAGGAGGTGCATGGCAGAGAATATCTGGGGCAGATGGATTTAAATATAAAGTCCGAAAGGGTATGGGATTTTTATCGTGAAACACTTGAAAAAATAGCATCCTACGGTGCGGCTATTGTGCGGCTCGATGCATTTGCCTATGCGCCTAAGGCACCGGGGAAAAAGAATTTCCTGAATGATCCTGAGACCTGGGAATTTCTACAGCAGATCCATGAACTTGCAGCTCCGCTCGGGCTGACTCTGCTGCCTGAAATACACGCGGCATATGAGGAGAAAATATACAAAACCCTTGCAGATAAGGGCTATGCCACATATGATTTCTTTTTACCGGGACTGGTAATTGATGCGATTGAGAACAGGAGAGCAGATTACCTTGCAAAATGGGCGCGTGAGGTTGTGGATGATAAAATCTCCACTGTCAATATGCTCGGCTGCCATGACGGCATACCTCTTCTGGATTTAAAGGGTCTGCTTCCGGAGGACGATATTCGCTCGCTTATAGATTTGATTGTATCCCGTGGCGGCATGGTCAAAAATCTTCATGGACAGAAGAATATATATTATCAGGTCAATGCCACATATTACAGTGCGCTTGGTGAGTCTGACAGCAAAATGCTTCTGGCCCGTGCCATTCAGATGTTTATGCCGGGAAAGCCACAGGTATGGTATCTGGACCTCTTTGCAGGCAAAAATGACCATGAGGCAGTAAGACGCGCAGGAGAATCAGGACACAAGGAAATCAACAGGACAAACCTCAGTGCCTCCGATATTGGGGAGGCGCTAAAAAAGGATGTTGTTGCAAAGCAGCTTGAGCTGCTTCGCATGAGAAACACCCATAAGGCGTTTGAGAAGGGGGCTGTCATAACAGTAGCAGGAGAAGGACCAAAGCTCTCAATCCGTTATGATAACGGTGAAGCATATGCGCTTCTTACGGTGGATTTTGAAGCCGGAGCGTATGAGATAGAGCTGAGCTGATTTGTGTATTACTTATATGAAGCAGTTAGAATATATTTATCATAAAAGATGCGATATCAAAAAGGAACCGGATTTTCCGGTTCCTTTTTTGCTGCGTAGAATTATTAACATTCCAGTATTTATCAGCTGTTAAGTATGTGTAAACGATTTCATGAATTAGCTTTGAAAACCTGTACTTCTGGTGTTTATATTGCACTCAAGCAAACGAGCTACAGCCGTTGCTGGAAGAAGCAAAAGAAGTGGATGGCTCATAGAGGATAATAAAGAAAGAGAGGTTCATGATGTTAAATGTCATGGACCTCTCTTTCTTTAGGGGAAAATTATAAATGTTTCAAATAATTTTCTACATTCTGATACTCAACGCCATTTTCCATGACGGAATCTTCACCACGATAGAGCACACATCGCTTGGTAATCTGGCCAAATCTCTGACTTGTTTGATTCAGTTTCTCTTCGTCAACTAAGAAGCGGGCTTGCATTGGAACAATTTTCGAGCTGTGTTTTATTTCGTAGCATTCACATGTATTGAGTTTAGCATCGTAAATTACCATATCGTATTCGCCGACAGCAAATTGCAATTTGAAAACACGTTGATGCCTTTTAGCCGATTTGAATGTTTCTAAAAGTACGATGTCTTCCATCATACGACCACGCACTTCTTCCAAAATACGTTCAGAAACTAACATTTTTTCGTGCTCGCTCAATGTAGAGAATAATTCATCTTTTGTCAAAGAATGAACCAATGCCTGTGCCTGGCAATAACGCATGCCTGGTTGCGTGAATAAAATATTCTCTAGTGGTTCGGCACTTGGAATTACCGTTTCTCGTGGAACGTCAACAATCAGGTCAAGTGCTTTCAAATATTCTTTGATTTCCTCTATGTGAGCATTTGTAATACCAATAGATTGTTCTTCTTTATTGTGAATCTCCAACATATCCATTAATCGTTTGGTTACTGCTTCTGTATCGATTTTATCCAAAATATCTGTACGCTGTTTGGGATTACGATCTCTTCGTAAAACATCAGCAGCTGAACCCAAATCATGAGATTTGAATTTGTCGGTCAGAATACGAATAAGGAAACGATGATTCATATCCTCAATGATTCGATTGATAGCACCTGTTAGTTCACCTGCCTCATAGAGTGATTGGAGATGACGGAAATATCCTCCGTCTTGACAACAACTCAGGGAGTGCTGGATATTTTTACAGATTGCGGTATCGATATAACGCCGTGTGGATTCGTCATCACGGAACGAAGCATCCTCTGAAATAACGTCTTTATCATCAAAATCCAGTTCTCCTGCACGAAGTGTGCCGCCATAGCGAATATACTCGTCAATACTGTCGATACCGAGTAAACGACTATGTTCACGGAATGGAATAAAGGTAGTGTGAATCGTAACAGCTCGATCATAAAGTTCCTGATGAAGCGCAAACCAAAAGCCAAGAGAATCTGTTCCGGATAAAACAATTTTCATACCTTGTGCAGCGTAGATATCAGAGAATAGTGCTGCTGAATCAATAAAGTCGGGCATTAGGGTTACTTCGTCAATAAAAACATATTCATATCCCAGATCAAGGAGTTTGCCCAAATCACGATTCATCGCTGCCATGGTATCGCTCCCTTTTGCTTTGATGTATGCTGATTTTGCGGACTGTGATGGAGTCATTCCTAAAACAGCCTGACGCAGCATTGTTGTCTTTCCTGTTCGTCGCAGACCAAATACCAAGCATACACGATCTGTTTCCTCACTGTTTAAATATGCCTGTAACTGTCTGAAACAATCACGTTTTCCCCAGTTTTTTACACCTTTTGTCAGTGCCAGAAGACGTTCTCCGATAATGACAGAAGTTTCAAAATCTGTAGATTTAGATGGATCAATAGAACTGTGTTGTTTCAGTTCTTTCAATTCTTCTTGAAGCTGTTTGCGCCTTTCAACACCTGCAAAAATTTCTTCGCGTTCGTTCTTTTTAATGTACTTGCTTTTGCTTTTTCCATTCTCTGTCCATTGCAGATAAGGCTGCTCTTTGCCGTAAATTTTCTTCATGTTGATAGAACCTTGTGGTAAGGCTGCTATCTCGTTTTCTAATTCATAAATTCGTTTGTAGATATCCATAATATCACCCCGTTTCTTACAATCTATTATAACCCATTTTGAGTGAAACATCAATGGGTTATAATGGGTTATAACGTCAAAAAATGTGGAAGTGAAACGACTACTTTTTTGTCGTGAACAAAAGATTGTGAAATCAAGATGGATAAAGTATAATAATCATAAGTTATTTTTCTGGGAACTATGCGTATTGTTGTAAAAAACAACGGCATTGTAGTATAGTTAAAATGTATTGATAAGCCGGAAGAGCTGCTGCAGATATAAGAGGTAACAATATGGAATACGAACACATAACCCACTCCTTCGAGCCTGTCTATGATGAAAACAGCCGCATACTGATCCTCGGCACTCTGCCGTCCGTTGCATCAAGGGAAAACAATTTCTATTACGGACACAAGCAGAACCGTTTTTGGAAGCTGCTTGCGTATCTGTTGGATGAACCGGTGCCGGAGACGATAGATGAGAAGAAATATATGCTGTTTAAAAACCACATAGCCATATGGGATGTGATACAAAGCTGTGATATCAAGGGTTCGAGCGACAACAGCATCAAAAACGTCGAACCGACAGATATAAGGAAAATTCTTGCCACAGCCGATATAAAGCAGGTCATTGCAAACGGAAATAAAGCAGGGGCACTTTATAAGAAATATCAGCTTCCGCTGACAGGCATGGAGGCAGTCACGCTGCCGTCCACAAGTCCTGCAAATGCGGCATGGACCTTTGAAAAACTGTGCGCAGCATGGGGAGATATCATAAAAGTGTAAAGGGGTTAACGGGCAGAATCAAAACCAGATGAAAAGGAAATGATGATTTGGATGTATGGAATAGTTCTTTTTTACAACATTATACTCTCGTTGCAGTAGAGGAAAATTTGCTCGTTGGATTTGGCGATATAGATAAAACTGGCTATCTTGATAGGCTGTATGTTCATAAAACATGCTTATTCTACTTCTAAGGGGTGTTAAAATGTTAGATTATCAGTTAGTATCATCTTAAAGGAGGGATACTATGGATCTCATAAAAACAGGAAAATATATTGCTGACAAGAGAAAATCGTTAGGATTAACCCAAAAACAAGTTGCGGAGAAACTTGGGATGAGTGACAAATCTGTTTCAAAATGGGAACGAGGGATATGTTTGCCGGATGTATCTGTTTATATTACGTTATGCGATATGTTGGGAATCAGCATAAATGAGTTTTTTGCAGGAGAAGATATTAGGGAAGAAAATTATATACAAAAATCCGAAGACAATTTAATTCGAATTGCCAAGGATAGTAAATATAAGATAAAAAATCTAAAACGATCAATAATAGGACTAGCACTCATTGTATTGATTACATCATTTTCACTTGGGATGATTCTTGTTCAAAAATGTAGTTACCCAAAGAATTATATTACAGCGGTAGACAAAGAAGGGACAGAGATGAAAACCGCATAGTTATTATCTGGAGTGGATGGTGCCTTTTTATTCGATTATCACACAAATGAGAAGTTTCAGTCATTGACCATATTTATATCAGAGTATCATTTTGGAAAATTGGCAGCAAAAAATAAAATTGCAGAGTTATCTTACGAAGAGGTTGAATCTCCGACGGAAGGTAAGATTGTACTTGTACCGGATTTTGATGGATTTGAGGTGAAGCTTATAGTTGCAGATACGTCTACCAAATATTCTACGACGATTCCTATTCTGGAAAATGTAGAAGGAAGAGAATATTACGGAAGATCCGCAACACAAATTGAAGGAAAAGTTTCGATTCAAAAAAATTCAGAGCAAGGGTTGGCAGCATTTATTTATGGAAAAGATGGTCTGAGCACAACGCCTATTCAAAATATTGAACAAGGAGAAATTGACCAACAAAATGATTACATATACTTTATATCTTTTCAATTCGCAGAATAGTATTGTTCACTTTGAAGTTGAGCATGAGTTGATATGTAGTAATTTTAAGCAGTAGTGATTAGAAAAATCATTACTGCTTATTTGTTGGAAAAATTGAAGCAAATACGCTATGAATCAAAAGTTCTATTTGG